>MDSV01246971.1_pt1 | contig 17397 bp, 16 predicted proteins | sample 810851 | NCBI WGS metagenome assembly MDSV01 (sample SAMN05326640, study PRJNA326480) | marine metagenome | isolation source: seawater | place: Atlantic Ocean: North East | collected 2012 | reverse complement strand
CGTAAGATAAAAAGCTCTGAAGAGGGAATAATTGAACTTCAAAAATATGTAGATAATTTAATAGTCATTCCCAACCAAAATATATTCCATTTAGCGAAACCTCAAACATCATTTACAGATTCACTTCAATTCGCCGATAATGTTCTTATTGATGGCGTCAAAAGTATAATTGATTTAATGGTAAACCCAGGAATAATGAACCATGACTTTGCAGATGTTAAGGCAATTATGAGTGAAACAGGTAAAGTTCACCTAGGTACTGGGATTGCAGAAGGGGAAAGTAGAGTTATGGAAGCAACAGAGACTGCAATCTCAAACCCTTTACTAGAAAATAATTCCATGAAAGGTGCAAGAGGTGTTTTAATAAATGTTACATGCAGCGATGATACTTCTCTTCATGATATTGATCAGGCAATAAACAGAGTTCAAGAGGAATCTGATGAGGAAGCTCAAATTATTTGGGGTGTTCAAAAAGATATAAATATGGATGGTAAATTCAAGATATCTGTAATATCTACAGGAATTGATTGCGAAAATTATTACAAAAACTTTTCAGAAGAAAATAAAGTAACTAGCATGAATAACATTGAGAATGTGTCCAAAACAAAAGAAATGGAAAAGAACTTTAACTCAGATAATGATACAAATCCCCAACAAACTAGTTTTTTTGTTGATTTACAACAATCACCAAATAAACAAGAAGATTATAATGACGAAGTTTCTAAAAATGAAAAAGAAAGTTCAGTTGAAAAAAGGTCATTATTTTCCAAAATTTTTGGACTTAAGAAAAGTAATCACGAAAATTTACCTCAAAGCAGAGAGTTTAATTCAAGGGATCAACTTGATGAAGAATTTAAGTCTGAAATAAAAGAAATGGTTGAACAAAATAACTCTCACATTGATGATAAAAATATTCAAACTGAAACAGAAGAAAATTTTAATGATCAAGCTGATAATAATCTAGAGAGCTTTGAGACATCAAGAAATCTTCAAGAAAAAGATGAGGACGTTCTTCAAATCCCGGCATTCTTGAGAAGACAAGCTAACTAAGTATGAGTTTAAACTTAAACCATCTTCCTGTAATGGTTGATGAGGTAATTAATTACTTAAAACCCAATAATTCAAAAACCTACTTGGATGCAACTTTTGGTCAAGGAGGCTACTCCAGAAAAATACTTAATGCTTCGGATTGTAATGTTATTGCTTTTGATAGAGATAAACAGTCAGAAAAATATAGTGTTGAATTGAAAAAGAAGTTTCCAAAAAAATTTAAATTGTATATTGAAAAATTTAGCAACATTGAAAGAATTTTGAATAAAAATAGTATCAAGAAAGTTGATGGCATAGTTTTGGACTTAGGTTTATCCAACACTCAATTAAATAATCCTAATAGAGGGTTTTCATTTCTAAAAAAAGGACCTTTAGATATGAGAATGGATGATGTAAATTCTAAACTTACTGCAAAAATAATAGTTAATGAGTTTAATCAAAAAGAATTAAGTGAAATTTTTTTTTTTTATGGAGAAGAGAGGAACTCAAGAAAAATAGCAAGCAAAATTATTGATTATAGGCAAAAAAAAACTATTGAATATACTGATGAATTAGTAAACATAATAAAAAAAGTTAATATTTATCATGGTAAACACCCTGCAACGAGAGTATTTCAAGCATTAAGAATTTATGTTAATGATGAACTAAGAGAGTTAGATATAATATTGAAAAAAAGTTTATTTTTTTTAAAAAAAGACGCAAAAATAATTACCGTGGCATTTCATTCCTTGGAAGATAAAATCATAAAAAACTTTTATAATAGCAACCGTGAATTGTTTAAAATATTAACGAAAAAACCTATTACTCCATCAAATCATGAAATAAAATCTAATCCAAGATCTAGATCGGCAAGAATGCGTGTTGTTGAGATAATATGAAAATATTTTTTTTCACAAGTTATTTAGTTTTAATCACTTTAATTGTTTCAACAACATTGGTTGCAACTAATCAAAACAATCAAATTAAAATATTAAATCAAAAATTAAATAATTTTGATGTAGAAATTGAAAAGTTAAAAACAGATCTAGCCTACATTTCAAGTCCAAAAAAACTGAAAGAAATAAACAATTTAGAATTTAAGTTAATTCCAATAATTCAAAATAATATTATTCCATTGGAAAAGCTTTATGAATAATTCGGATGAATATATTTATGAGAATGTTTCACCAAACTATAAAAATATTTTCTCAACAAAAGTTCATTTTAAGGATTCCAATGACCTATTAGAAGCAGAAAAGAAAAAAACTTTAATAAATCATTCACTTAAAGTTCATAAATATATTTTCTCTTTTGTTTTAATATTTGTAATAATAATTATTATAAATTTATATAAAGTTTTTTTTAAAAACTATGAAAATGAAAATACCTATAGAGCCACTGAAATTAAAAATAGAGGTAAGATTTTTGATAGAAATGGAGAACTATTAGCTACAAGTATTGATACAAAAGATTTTTATCTTAATACCAGAAAGATTTTAGATAAAAAAAAACTGGGGAATGATCTTAAAGAAATTTTTCCTAACAAGAGTGAATTATATTTCGAAAAAATTCTAGATAAAAAACATTATATTAAAATCAAAAAATTTCTTACTACTTCAGAAGAAAAAGAATTAAAAAAAATAGGTGATCCAGGAATTAAATTCCATAAGTCTATAAAAAGAATATACATTCATCACAACTTATTTTCTCATCTAACAGGTTTTAAATCATTAGATTTGAAAAGTAAGATAGAAAAAAACTTAGATACTGATTTAAAGAAAGGATTAGATGTTAATCTAACCTTAGATCTAAGGGTTCAAGACAAAGTTCATGAAGAGTTATCAAATAGTCTAAAACTCTATAATGCAAAATCTGCAGTTGCAATTGTTATGAATGCTAATACTGGTGAAATTATATCACTAGTTTCATTACCAGACTTTAATCCAAATCACCCAGAAGATATAAAAGCATACAGTGAAAACAACTTAGCCTTTGAAGCTAGGTACGAAATGGGATCAACTTTAAAAATATTTAATGCAGCTCTTGTTTATGAAAATTCCCCAACTTTGACAAAAAATCAATTTAAAATTAATGAAGGTTATCAATTAACACAAGATAAATTAATTGAAGATAAACATATAAAAAAAAATATTCTAAATTTTGATGAAATTTTTACTAAGTCATCAAATGTTGGAAGTATTCAAATAATTGAAAAAATCGGAATTGAAAAACAAAAAGAACTTTTTCAGAAAATTAATTTAGGAAAAGAAATCAATCTTCATGGTTTGAAAGTTGTAAATAATAAATTACCCACTAACTGGGATACAGTTGCCTCAAAGTCTATAAGCTATGGGTATGGCATATCTATTTCTCCCATTAGTTTGATTTCTGCCTATGCACCCTTGGTTAATGGAGGCTATAAAATAGAACCAAAAATTAATTTCAAGAAAAATATTAAAAGAGAAAAAATATTGAGTGAAGAAACATCAAAAAAAATTAATACTCTTTTAAAAAAGGTTGTAAAAGTAGGTACAGGAAATAAGGCTAGAGTCAATGGTATTGAAGTAGGTGGAAAAACAGGAACATCAAAAAAACTTGATAAAAATGACTATTCTAATAAGAAATTAATCACATCATTCATTGGTGCTTTTCCAATTAATGACCCACGATATCTTACCTTAGTATTGTTTGACGAACCCAGAAGGAATAAAACTGAATCTTTAGAAAGTTTTGGAGGTAATACTGCTGCACCAACATTTTCCCGGATTGTAAGCAAAATCACACCAATCCTAGATAAGAACAATTATCTAAAAATTAAATAATATGAAACTAGATTGTATTCTAAAAAAATGTAGATCAAAGTTTAGTGTAGAAAACTTTAAAAATATTCTTGTTAAAGGAATTAGTACAAATTCTCAAAAAATTAAAAATAACTTTGTATTTGGTACACTAAAAGGCACAAGTTTTGATGGTGAGTTTTTTTTAAAAGATATTTTCAAATATTCTCCATTAGTAATTATTCTTAACAAAAATTCAAAAAAAAAAATTTCATATAAATCACACAAAAAGCTAACAGTAATTAAAACTGAAAATGTTAAGGAACTCGTTTCAGAAATCTCATCAATTCTTTATGAAAGTACTTTCAAAGAAATAGTCGCTGTCACTGGAACGAATGGAAAAACAAGTGTTTGTGATTATACAAGGCAATTATGGACTCTAAAAAAAATCAAATCAGCAAGTATCGGAACATTAGGAATAATCTTAAAGAATAAGAAGATTGATGATCTTGATCTTACCACACCGGATTTCTGTGAAATTAAATCAATACTTCACTCACTATCAAAAAATAATTGCGAAAAAGTTATTATTGAGGCATCTAGTATAGGTTTAGATCAAGAACGATTAAAATCTTTAAAATTTAACAAAGTAGTTTTTACTAACTTAACATTAGATCATCTTGATTATCACAAAAATTTTGATAATTATAAAAAATCAAAAGCGATTCTTTTTCATAAACATACAGACCAAAATAGCACGGCTATCATTAATACAAATGCAACTAATTCTTCATATTTTAAAAAAATTTGTCAAAAAAATAATATTCCAATTCTTGATTATGGCAAAGATGCAGATTTTTTGATAATAAAAAATATACAAAGATTTGAGAGTTTTTATGAAGTAAATTTTGTACTTAAAAAAAAAAAAATTTTCCATAAAATTTTATTGTTTCAGTATGTTTGAAATTTACAATAAAATTGCAGCTTTGATAATTGTTTTTGGTAAAAAAATTACCTCAGAAAGTTTTAATTTATTAAAAAAAATTGAAAACCCAAGTGGAAGATTAGAAAAAATTAAAAATAAAAAAAAGCTAAATATTTTTGTAGATTATGCCCATACACCCGATGCTCTTGAAAATGTTTTATTTTCTCTAAGAAAGAATTGTAAAGGCAAAATTATTACAGTTTTTGGATGTGGTGGAAATAGAGATAATTCTAAGAGACCACTAATGACACTTCAGGCTCTAAAATATTCAGAACTAGTTGTCATAACAGATGATAACCCAAGAAATGAAAACCCAAAAAAAATTAGAAATGATATGATCAAAAATTTAAAAAAAAAAGATTTAGAAAATATTAAAGAAATATCAAGCAGGAAAAAGGCAATTACTTATTCAATTAATCAGCTTTCTCAAAATGATTTTCTTCTTATTGCTGGAAAAGGACATGAGGAATATCAAATAATTAAGAATAAAAAATCATTCTTTAGTGATAAAAAAATAGTCCTTGATTACATAAATCAGAGATAAAAATGAATTGGAACCTAATAGAAATATATAAAGCATTAAATATAAAGATTAAAATACAAAAAAACTATGAGTTTAATGGCATTTCAATTGATAGTAGGAAAATCAAAAAAAATAATCTTTTTATCCCTATTAAAGGTAATAATTTTAATGGTCACAAGTTTATTAATGATGTTGAAAGAAATGGGGTCAAAGCTTGTTTAATAGAAAAAAAAGAATCTCAATCTATTGAATCTAAAAAAATTTTAAAAATTATAGTTAAGGATACTAAAGAAGCATTAATAAAGCTTGCTGAATATGCTAGAGAAAGATCTAAATTAACCTCATTTATATGTATTACAGGGAGTAGTGGAAAAACAACACTGAAAGAATGGACTCAAATCATTCTTAAGGGAGATTACAAATCCTATTGCAATCCCGGTAATTTTAATAATGACATTGGAATGCCGTTAGCACTTGTCAATATGCCAAAAGATATCAAATATTGTATTCTTGAGTTGGGAATGAACAATTATGGAGAAATAAGAAAACTTGTTAAAATAGCAAAGCCTCATATATCAATTATTACAAACATTGGAAATGCGCATATTGGAAATTTTAAGAATGCAGAAGATATTGCCAATGAAAAAAGTAAAATTTTTGAATATCTAAACCCAAAATCATCTGCAATTATACCTTTTGAATCAAAATATTTTAAAAAGATTTTGTATAAAGCCAAAAAAAAGACAAATAATATTTATACATTTGGTTTATCAAAAATCTGTTATGCAAAATACGAAAAAGAAAAAGGGAAATTTATTTTTTCGATTGGAAAAGAGAAATTACTCTTAAGAAAGTTGAATTTTTTTAAATATTGGGAGCAAAACGTTTTAATAATACTTTCATTACTAAAAATTTTAAATTTAAATCTTGATAAATTCATTAGAAAGCTTGAAAAAATACAACCACTTTTGGGACGAGGTCAATTGCTTCATATTAAATATAATAAAAAAAAATTTTTTTTAATTGATGAATCCTATAATTCAAATCCAACAACACTTAAAGAAGTAATTTTAAACCTCAAGGGGAAGAAAAAATTCAAAAAAAAAATTTTAGTTATCGGTGATATGTTGGAATTAGGTAAATACTCTGAAAGAATGCACAAAGATATTGTGAAACCAATACTAAAAATTTCTCCAGATTTAGTTATAACTGTTGGACATTATTCAAAAGTTATAAATAAAGGTATTTCAAAAGAAATTGAGACCTACCACTTTGATAACTATGTTCAAGTTTACGAAAGAATAATTGAAGTAATAGATGACAATGATATTGTTATGATAAAAGGTTCAAACTCAATTAAGCTTTCTAAAGTTTGTGAAAAATTAATGCAAAAATAAACTATATGTTTTACTATTTTTTTATACCCTTAATTGAAAAGTTTAATTTCTTAAACTTGTTCAATTATCTTACTTTTAGAGCAGGAGGGGCTCTTTTTACTGCGTTTACGGTTTCTATAATTCTTGGGCCAAGATTAATAAAAACACTAAAAAAAATACAAAAAAATGGACAACCAATCCGAGAGGATGGCCCTAAAAGTCATTTAATAAACAAAGTTGGAACGCCAACTATGGGTGGAATGTTAATTTTAATATCTCTTTTCTTTTCAGTAATTTTGTGGGGTGATTTGAGCAGTAAATTAGTTTGGCTTGTTTTTAGTATAACAATTATTTTTGGAGTAATAGGAGCATTTGATGATTACAAAAAACTCAAATCTAACTCTCCGCATGGTGTTAATAGTTGGATAAGGCTTTCAATTGAATTTTTTGTATCAATTATTTTCATATATTTACTAAATCAAATTATTGATGAAGGCTTAGTTAATATTATTTATATACCCTTTACTAAAGGTTATTTTATAGATTTAAATATTTATTATTACATTTTTGCATCACTAGTAATAGTTGGTTCTGCCAATGCAGTGAATTTAACAGATGGTTTAGATGGTCTAGCAATCGGTCCAATTATAATTTCAACATTATCTTTCGCGTTTATAGCATACTTTACTGGAAACCTAATTTATTCAGAGTATTTAAAAATACCCTTTGTAAGTGACACAGGAGAACTTGTGATAATATGTGCAGCTTTAATTGGTGCTGGTCTCGGATTCTTATGGTTCAATGCCCCCCCTGCAATGGTATTTATGGGAGACACTGGTTCTCTCTCAATGGGGGGAACCATAGGGGCAATTTCAGTTGTAACTAAACATGAAATAATATTATCAATTATTGGAGGAATTTTTGTCTTAGAGGCCCTCTCAGTATTTGCGCAAGTAATATCTTTCAAATTAACTGGAAAAAGAATTTTTAAAATGGCTCCCATTCACCATCATTTTGAACAAAAAGGATGGTCAGAATCAACTATTGTTATAAGGTTTTGGATCATAGCAATAATTTTAGCTTTAGTGGGTCTGGCAAGTCTTAAATTAAGATAATGGTGCCAATGAAATTGAATAAAAAGTTTTATATTCTAGGATTAGGATTATCGGGTTTATCCGCAGCACTTTTTTTAAAAAAATTTAACGAAGAAATTTTTTGTTGGGATGATGATGTTGAAAAAAGGGAAATTGCTAAAAAAAAGAAATTAATTGTCACAGAGTTATCTAAAAATAATTTTGATGAAATTGATGTAATTATTGTGAGTCCAGGAATTAACCACAGAAATTTTTTAAAAAAAAAATTATCTACTACTCAATTAAATACAAAAAAGTTCATAACAGATATTGAGCTTATTGAATTATTGAAATTAAAAAATTATTTAATAGGTATAACAGGAACAAACGGAAAATCTTCAACAACAAAATTTCTATCTCAAAGCCTTAACTCTCAAGAAATAAAAGCAAAAGAATGTGGCAATATTGGAATTCCAGTTGCTGAAGTTATAGACAAAATAAATAAAAAAGATATTTTATTAATTGAAGCGTCATCTTATCAATTAGACAAAATTAATAATTTAAAATTTGACATAGCAATATTACTTAATATTTCTTCTGACCATATTGAATGGCATGGTAATATTAAAAATTATATCCAAGCAAAATCAAAAATTTTTTTAAATCAAAAAAAAAACTGTTTCGCTATAATATGTGTAGATGACAAATATTGTGAAGAAATAGCTCGTAATTTCAAAAAAAAATTCCCATCAACTTTGATCAAAATAAGTACAAAAAAGAAAATACAAGATGGTATTTACCTAAGAAAATTAAAAAATAGTCTTAAAATTTACAATCAAATTAAGAGTGAAAAAATTTCATTAGATCTAACTAAACTTAAAATTACTGGAGTTGAACACAATTTTCAAAATTTACTAGCAATTTATGCTGTAAATTTTGTTCTAAAAAATAGCTCTTCTAACTTTCTTAGTTCACTAAAAAAATTGTCAAACCTAGAACATAGAATTGAATTTATTGGAAAGTATAAAAACATTAGATTTTATAACGATAGCAAAGCTACAAATGCGATTTCAGCTAAAAATGCTATCCAGTCTTTTGAGAATATATTTTGGATCTTAGGAGGTATTAAAAAAAAAGGAGGATTAAAAGGTATTGAAAGCTCATTTAAAACTGTATTATCAGCTTTTAATTTTGGCCAATCGAAATATGAATTTCATGATTTTTTAAATAATAATGGTGTTAAATCATTCGTTTTTGAAGACCTAAAAAATGCAACTATTGCTGCCGTCAATAGTGCAATGAAAGAGAAAAAAAAAATAAATATTATTTTATCACCTGCTTGTGCTTCATTAGATCAATTTCAATCTTTTGAAGATAGAGGTAACTTTTTTAAAGAAATAATTCATAAAATCATAAGCAATGAAAAAAATTAGAAATACAAAATTAAATATTTTTAGTGATTTAGATAAATGGATTTCTCTTCCAGTAGTGATTCTATTACTAATAGGAATTTTTGCTGTCTTTAGTGCATCTACCAGAATAGATGAAAAATATGATCTTTTGTTTAAAAAACATCTTATTTTTTGTACCTTTAGTTTATTTCTAATATTTTTCTTATCCAAATTATCATTAAAAAATTTAATAATTTTAAGTATCTTTTTGTTTCTAATAACTTTTGTGATGTTAACGACGACAATTTTTTTTTTTTCAGAGACCAAAGGAGCTAGTAGATGGATAAAAATTTTTGGTTTTTCATTCCAACCTTCAGAGGTTTTAAAACCTTCATTCGTTATAATAAGTTCACTATTACTATCTCGTTATAAGGCTAAGGGAGACTTGTCATTTTTAATTAATTTAATAATATTTGTCTTAATATCAATCTTACTATTAAAGCAGCCGGATTTTGGGATGTTTTTACTTATTTCATTTGTATGGCTTATTCAAATATTAAATACCAAGCTTAATTTAAAATTTGTTCTTATTATCATTTCAAGTTTTTTACTTGTTTTTATTTTAAGTTATTTATCACTTGATCATGTAAGGTTTAGAATTAATAATTTCTTTTTTTCAAACATAGGTGATAATTATCAAATTACAAAATCATTGGAATCTTTTGCAAACGGCGGTTTTTTTGGTCAAGGTTTGGGTAATGGTGTAATTTCTAAAAATTTACCTGATGCTCATTCTGATTTTATTTATGCTTTGATTGGAGAAGAGTTTGGTTTTTTAACAGTTTTTTTTATTATATTGTTATACATGACACTTTACTTGCGCGTTTTTATTATCGCACATAATACAAAAAATTTTTTTATTTTTAATTCTATTACTGGCTTAACAAATATAGTTATCTTTCAAGCTATAATTAATATTTCCTCAAGTCTGAATATTTTACCAACTAAAGGTATGACATTACCATTAATATCTTATGGAGGTTCATCATTAATTTCTAGCTCAATCATAGTTGGTTTTATTTTAGTTTTAATAAGAATGTTAAAAAATGAATAAAAAAGTTTTTATAGTTGCTGGAGGGACTGGTGGACATTTATTTCCTGCGTTAGCTTTAGTTCAATCTTCGAAATTAATTGATTTTATTTTTTTAGTAGATGAAAGAACTGAAAAGTTCTTAAAAAATAAAAAATATAAATACTATGTAATTCCAGCTAGCAAAATACAAAAAAATATTATTCTTATGCTATTTAATTCACTTAAAATAATAAATGGATTTTTAAGATCAATATTTTTAATTTTAATTAAAAAACCAGATCTTGTTGTCGGTTTTGGAGGGTATACTTCAATCCCTTGTTTGGTGGCTGCTAAATTATTAGGTAAAAAGATATTAATTCATGAGCAAAACTCTGTTATGGGGAAAACAAACAGAATCTTATCAAAAATTTCCAATAAAGTAGCAATAACATATCAGAAAACCATTCATGCTAATTCAAAATCAATTTATTCAGGAATACCTATCCGAATCAAGTCAAAGTATAGCAAAAAAAATAGTATTAAAAAAAAAATCTTTGTTATCGGAGGTAGCCAGGGTGCCAAAGTATTTTCCATAATTATACCCAAAATTCTTAATAATCTTGATTCATCCTTACTAAAAAAAATTTCTATAGTTCAACAAGCAAAAAAAGAAGATCATAATAGACTTAAAGCCTACTATAAAAAATTAAAAATCAATTATAAATTAAAAGATTTTTTTGAAGATAGTTTATCAGAGATAAGAAATTCAGATATAGTGATAAGTAGAGGTGGTTCTTCAAGTTTAGCAGAGATTGAATATTTTAATAAATTTTCAATTATTATACCCCTACCCTCCTCTGCAGATAATCATCAATATTATAATGCCATTGAGTTTAAAAAAAAGAATGACTGCATTATTTTAAATGAAAAAGAGATAAATTATATAGAGTTAAAAAAAATTATTATAAAAAAATTAAATTCCTTAAAGCCAAAAAAAAGTCGTTCAACAACAAAAAAAATAAAGCTCAGTCTAATAATAAATGATATGTTAAATTAGACTAATGTTTGAAAAAAAACACATACATTTTATTGGAGTTGGTGGCATTGGTATGAGTGCATTGGCTCAAGTGCTTTTTCAAAAAGGTTTTAAAGTTTCAGGGAGTGATTTATCTAAAAATTCAATTACTGAAAAACTAAAAAAAAAAATTAAAATTTATTTTAATCATGATGAAAAAAATATTAACAGTGCTGATATTGTTGTCCATTCAACGGCAATAAAAAAAAATAATGTTGAATTAAGATCTGCTAAAAAACAAAAAATTCCTATTTTCACCAGAGCAATGATGTTAGCAGAAGTAATGAGATTTAAGCCATCAATAACAATTGCTGGTTCACATGGTAAAACCACAACGACATCGTTGATTGCATCTATCTTAGAATTTTCAGGTTTAGATCCTACAATATTGAGTGGTGGAATTATAAATAGTTTAAAAATTAATGCAAAGTTAGGTAAAGGAGAATGGATAGTTGCGGAAGCAGACGAATCGGATGGATCTTTTACATTTTTACCATCAACTGTAGCTGTTATTAATAACATTGACATGGAACATGTTGACTTTTACAAAAATCAAAAGCATCTAAATGAATCTTTTTTAAAGTATGCAGAGAAAATTCCATTCTATGGGTTTCTGGCACTTGGTATAGATAATAAAAATGTTAAAAAAATAAAAAAAAAATTATCAAAAAAAAAAATTTATACTTATGGTTTTTCCCAAAAGGCTAATTTTTCTGCAACTAAAATAAAAATTGTAAAACAAAAAGAATTATTTTTTACTGAATTTGAACTAGTAGAAAATTTCAAAAATGAATATTTAGTAAAAAAGATTTCAATACCACTTCTAGGTTCACATAATATTCAAAATGTTTTAGGATCAATTTGTGTTGCAAGAGGCTTAGGAATTTCATATCAACAAATAAAAAATGCACTAAAGAATTTTCAGGGTGTAAAAAGAAGATTTAGTATTATATCTAAGTCAAAAAAAAACTTAATAATAGATGATTACGCTCACCACCCTAGTGAAATAAATGCTACTATAAAAACACTGAAAGATATCACAAATAAGAAAATTATTTCAATTTTTGAACCACATAGATACTCACGATTATCCAGCATGTTTGATGATTTTATTAAAAGTTTTAATTTGTCTGATAAAGTTTTCCTACTACCAGTTTATTCTGCAGGAGAAAAAAAAAAAAAAATTAACAGTAATTACTTTTGTAAGAAACTTATTCAAAATTATCCTAATAAAAAAATATTTTTTTACATAAATGAAGAAACCCTTTTTAAGCAACTAATAAAAAATATTAATGATGGAGATAATATTATTTTTTTAGGTGCTGGGTTAAGTAGTAAAACTGCAATTAAATTTTCTAAAACTTTTAAAAATGATTAATCTTATTAAAGATATATTTAAATCAAAACTAAATTATAAAATAGGCCAAAAAACTTGGTTTGGAACAGGCGGAAAGGCAAGTTTATTTTTAACTTTAAATTCAGTTGAAAGTTTAACTAATTTTTTAAAATATACACCCAAATCATTACCATTATTTTTAATTGGTGCTGGTTCAAATATTCTCATAAGAGATGGAGGGGTTGATGGTGTTGCAATTAAGTTAGGTAGTTATTTTAAGAAAATAAATTATAATTGTAAAAATAATATTCTAACAATCGGTGGTGCAGCTAAGGATATTGAAATTGCTAAATTCTGTTTAGAAAACTCAATCATAGGTTTTGAATACCTTAGGGGTATTCCAGGGACACTTGGGGGAAATCTAAAAATGAATGCCGGTTGTTATGGAGGTGTTATAAGCGAAAATTTATTAAGTTGTATTATTGTCAAACGAAATGGTGAAATATCTAAATTAAAAAAGAAAGATATTAATTTTAGTTATAGAAGTTCCTCCCTTTCGAAAAACTCTATTATCGTTGAAGCTAAATTTTTAGTTAAAATTGGAAAAAAATCACACATATCAAAAAAATTAAAAAAAATAAATAATCTAAGAAATTTTTCTCAACCAGTTACTTCAAGAACTGGGGGAAGCACTTTTAAAAATCCACCGAATAATGAGGCGTGGAAGTTAATTGATAAAATAAACTTTCGAGGAAGGAAAAATGGAGGGGCAAATGTATCAAATATGCACACTAATTTCTTGATAAACAATGGAAATGCAACCTCCTTAGATATTGAAATGTTGGGTGAAGAAATTCGTGAAAAGGTAAAAAAAAAATTCAACATCAAGTTAAGTTGGGAGTTATTAAGAATTGGTAAATTCAAAAAACTATAAAAAGATATTAATCCTTAGAGGAGGAATCTCTGATGAAATTGAAATATCCAAGCTTTCTGCTAACCAAGTATATAGTTCAATAAACTCTTATTATGAAGTTGAAATATTAGATGTTAATGATGATTGTAATAACCTGATAAAAAAAATTATGAAATTCCAACCTCATGTTATATTTAATTGCTTACATGGATATTTTGGTGAAGATGGACAGATACAGGCAATCTTGAATTACCTAGGCTTTCCTTATACTCACTCTGGAGTTGCTACATCATCTTTATTAATGAACAAAATATACTCAAAAAAAATTTTTCAATCTTTTGGTATCCAAACTCCAAAAACTTTGGCATTAGATGAATTAAAGAACAAGTTTCCTCTAATTGTCAAGCCAATTAATGGTGGTTCTAGTAATGGTTTATGCAAGATTAATAATCAAAAAACACTTAATAAATTTGTTATGGATAACCAAATTAACCTTAAAAACTTTATGTTTGAAGAATTTATTCCTGGTAGAGAATTAACTGTTGGAATTCTTGAAAACAAAGTATGTGGTGTAATGGAAATAGAATTTTCAAATGAAGTGTATGATTATGATAACAAGTATATTGACATAGCCAAACATATTTTAGATCCACAGTTACCCCAAGATATTCATAAAAAAATTACTCAATCTTCTTTGGATATTCATAATAAACTTAATTGTAACAGTATAAGTAGAATTGATTTTAGATACGATGAGAAAATAAATGAATTATTCTTACTTGAAATCAACACCCAGCCTGGCCTAACAAAAAATTCTCTTTTGCCAGAAATGGCTCAACAACAAGGTATAAATTTCTTGGAACTTTGTAAAATATTAATTAAAAGTGCAGTATGCGAAAAATACTAATATTCGTATTCTTAGTATTTCTAACAGTTTTCTTTTATGAAAGGTACGAACAACTAATTTTTAAAAATTCATTTTTTAAAAAAGAGATCCTAAAAATAAATATTAATAATCTTAAGCTTCTTAATGAGAAATTTATTCTTAGTGGTATTTATTTAAAAGAAGGTGATAGTTTCTGGAAATATAACCCTAATAAGCTAAGAAATAATTTAAAATCATTAAATGAAGTTGATAGTTTTAGTTTTAAATTACATGCTAATGGAACTCTAGATATTAATATTATTGAAAAAAAACCATATATGATCTGGTCTTTGTCCAATAAACATAAATTTATTGATGAAAATGCAAATATACTTAACATTTACAACAAACCAACTCATAAACTTACAAATGTGAAAGGATATCTAAATAAAGAAAAATTTATCTATCTAAATAAAGAATTAAAGGGAAAACCAACTTTAAAGAACAGTATTAAAAATATTATCTACAATGAAAATATTGGATGGAAATTAACTTTAAATGATAATACGTGTGTTTACATTCCAGAAACAGACATAGAAATAGCCCTCAAAATTTTTAACATAATCAGAAATTCAAAAATATACTTAAAATATAGAACATATGACCTTAGAATATTAGAGAGAGTTTATATTAGGAAGATGAATAAATGTTTGATTTCTTAAAAAATAGAAAAAAATTTATTGTTTTTGATGTGGGGTCGCAAAAGATAACATCGATTGCGTTTAAGATAATTAATGGAAGAGTGAAAATTATTTCAATGGATTACCAAAAAAGTACAGGTATCAAGAAAAATAAGTTTGATGATATTGATAAACTTTCATCAATAATAAAAAAAGTTTTTAAAAAAGTAGGAGATTATTCAAAACAAAATTTAATTTTCAGTAATGTTACAGATCCAAATTTACTAACAACTAAAAAAATAACAGAATTACAATCAGGTAAATTGGGGATTTCTAAAAAAGAAATACGAAAAATCTTTAAAAAAAGTCTTATCGAATCTAAAGTTAGTGGAAGAAGATTAATTCATTCAAATCCAAATAATTTTATTCTTGATGAAGATAATATAACCTCAGAACCACTTGGAAAAATATGTAAAAATTTAAAATTAAGTAGTTTAAATGTTTTGGTTAATGAGGATCATCTAAAAAAATTGAATTTATGTTTTAGTAAAAAAAAAATTCTAATCAAAAACTTTTTTGATTCAGGAATTGCCTCAGCCCTATCATGTCTCAAAAAAAAGGAAAAGGAGGATGGTGTAGTTTGCATAGATATTGGAGCAGAAACAACAAAAGTAGTTGTATACTTAAATGAAAAAATTATTTATGTTGATAACCTTCCTGTTGCTGGAAAGAACGTAACATCAGATATTTGTCATGGTTTACAAGTTTCAACTGAGGCTGCCGAACTAGCAAAAATTACTCATGGAGCAGTTATTTCACCTTTTAATGAAAATGTAGAGATTAATATTGATTCAAGAAAAAAAAAATTGGTAAGTAGAAATATCTTATTCGGAATAATTAAACCTAGATATGATGAAATTCTTGAGATAATTAGAGATAATGTATTTGATAATATTCATACCAGAGTAGCTATCAAATCAGTAGTTTTAACAGGTGGGGGTAGTAAAATTTTTGGAATTAAGGATGTTTGTAAAAATATATTTAACAGACAAACTAGAATAGGTCAAAGTGAAGATCCTCAAAGTTTTTTTTATAATAAGCCAGAATTTAGCACAATACTCGGGATGATTGAACTGGTAAGAGATCAGAAAATTTACAATCACATACCCAACTATTCATATAATAAGTTTACACAAATAGCTGATAAAGTTGATAATTGGATAGAAGAAAGTTATGCGTAAACTGTAACAAAATGAAATCTTTTGTGAATTGAGTTATCAACTTAAAATTTTATGATGTAATCATGTTAAAGCAAAAATTAAAAGCCTTTGAAAGTATTCCTTCTAATTTTCAAAAGCTCCCGAAATTTCTTGTTGCTCAAAAACAAAAGACAATAAAAAATACTGTAAAGATTACTGGAATAGGTCTTCACACAGGGAACAAAGTTTCCATGAGCATTAATCCAGCACCGATAAACACTGGCTATGTTTTTAGAGTTTTAAAAAGTAATGGAAATACGGTTAGTATCAAAGCCGACTTTAAAAATGTCAAATCAACACAGCTATGTACATTACTATCTGATAATAACGGGAATTCCATTTCAACCGTTGAGCATATCTTATCAGCATGTTACGGACTTGAAATTGATAATGTCTATATAGATTTAAATAGTAATGAGGTTCCTGTTTGTGATGGATCATCAATTATGTTTGTTAAAGAACTCCAAGAGCTGGGTTACGAGGAACAATCAGAATTTAAAGATTTTTTTAGAATTAAAAGAGTTATCGAAGTCAAAGATGGAGATAAAGTTGCACGAGTTTCTCCATTTGATCAAACTTTAATAACATGTGATATAGATTATGATCATAAGTTAATTGGTAAACAAAGCATATCATTAGTCTTAAACCCTGAAATATACAAAACTCAAATAAGCTCGGCAAGAACATTTGGATTTTTAAAGGATGTAAATAAACTCAGAGAAATGAAGTTAGCCCTTGGAGGTAGCCTTGAAAATGCAATAGTTTTAGATGACAATAAAATTCTCAATAAAGAAGGATTAAGATTTACAGATGAATTTGTCAGGCATAAAGTTTTAGACTTTCTCGGTGATATCTCACTTTCAGGGAAGAGAATACTCGGTTCATTTTACACTTCACAAAGTGGTCATAGTTTAAATATTAAGTTAATTAAAAAAATATTTGAGAACTCTGATAATTGGGAATTAGTTTGCTCCAACTAATTTAAAAATAACCCTTTATAAATATAAAAATAATATTAATAATATCTCTGATGAGTAGATTGT
>MDSV01066391.1_pt1 | contig 17398 bp, 10 predicted proteins | sample 810851 | NCBI WGS metagenome assembly MDSV01 (sample SAMN05326640, study PRJNA326480) | marine metagenome | isolation source: seawater | place: Atlantic Ocean: North East | collected 2012 | reverse complement strand
TTTGGGTTGATTCATTAGAGGAAGCTGTGGCAGTAGCTAATCATACATCGTATGGTTTATCTGCTAGTTTAATTTCAACATTAGCTCAAGAATTTGATTATGTCTATCAGCATGTTCGTGCTGGTATTATTAACTGGAATAAACCTACGAATGGAGCATCATCACAATTGCCGTTTGGAGGGATTGGGCGGAGTGGTAATTTTCGTCCCGCAGGTTATTTTTCGATTGATAGTTGTGTCTATCCTGTTGCTTCTATTCAAAATAAAGAGTTATTGTGAAGCCTATTTATACATGTTTTGATACCGTTATTGGTCCTAGTTATCATTATGGAGGGTTAGCTTTAGGTAATACTCATTCTTTAAGTCATAAACATCAGGTTTCGTATCCTAAAAAAGCAGCCTTGCAAGGATTATCTAAGATGAAACTATTATTAGATCATGGTGTGATTCAATATATTTTGCCACCTTATAAACGTGATTATAAATCATTGATACAGGGGTATTATGATTATCAAGGTGATTTTGAAGATAATTTAAAACGTTTATATGATGATAATTTGAATTTATTTAGTGCGTTTTTTTCGGCCTCATCAGCTTGGTTAGCTAACGCTTGGACGATGACCCCTTCCATTGATTCAGTAGATTGTCGTTATCATGTTAGTCCAGCTAGTTTGCAAGCTTGTTTTCATCGTCAGTTAGATGTGGATCAAACTATTACTATTTTAACTAAGATGTTATGTTCTAAATCTTATGTTACATGTCATCATCCTGCTACTTTTTTTGATGAGGGCGCGGCTAATATGATTCGTTTATCAGCTGGGGGTAAAGGACTTTATCTTTTTGTATCGGGATCTTCTAATACCAAGCGATTTGAATCTCGTCATGATAGTCGTTCTTGGCAATTACTTGTTAATCAGCATCAATTGGATCTAGATTATGTTATTTATTTAACACAACATCCGGATGCTATTGATGCTGGTGTATTTCATAATGATGTTATTTCGTTTGGCTTAGATGATTTATTAGTTGTTCATGAAAACGCTTTTGTTGATCAGGCTAATTATTGTGATACTATTTTAGAAACGTATTCTTCTTGTTTTGGAACTGACTTAACACTGATTCAAATTCCTGATTCTATTTTTACTTTGAAAGATGCCGTTAATTCTTATTTTTTTAATTCTCAATTAGTTCGTAAACACAATGATTGTTATCTATTATTAGTTCCTTCTCGTTGTCAGGGATTGCCTGTTGTTGATTATTTTATATCAGAGGTATCTAATCAATGGGGAAAAGAATTAGATGTTGTGTATTGTGATGTGGAAGAAAGTATTAAAAATGGTGGGGGACCTGCTTGTTTGAGAAATAGTATTGATGTTTTTGATGATCCTAATATAATTTTTGATGATCGGTATCTGTTTACTTTAGAAAAATATGACGATTTTTTCAGGCTTGTTAATCAGTATTATCCAAATTCATTAGAGCTTAATGATTTTTTATCTGTAAGTTTTTTAAATGATCTTAATACTATCTGTTAGATTAAGAATGGTTTTTAGGATAACTTTTTTATATTTATAACCTATAAATAATTTATTAGTTTAGTATTTTTTTCTGTAAGTTTTATCTTATAGTGTTAGATTTAATTATAGTTTATTCTTTTATTAAAAGGGGTTTTTAGTGAGGTTTATTGGTAGGTCAGCAATGTTGAGTTCTAATTTAAAACAATCAATACCGGTAACTCACACAAGACCTGAAACTCCCTCATTCGAAGATTCTTGTCATAGCGGGACTACAATGGTAAGTTCTTTAAGCTCTGACGGTTCAGCTCATAATGGAACTGTTATTGATTTAGCTCTATTTGGTAATAGATCAACTACGCTAAAAGTTAAAGAAGCTCAACCTAAACAATCTCGTTTATCTCAATTTTGTTCTTGGTGTTGTGGAGGTTTTTCTAAACCTGATTTGGGGTCAATAAGCCCTGCAGATGTTTCTACATCATCTAGAGCTTCGGATGTCTCAAAGACATCAGCTATAGGTTCGGGTGACCCACAAGCATTGGGAGTCACTAATGATAGCTCTGGTTCTAAGAATGGTCAGCCTGTAAAGATAACTAATAACAAGGAAAAGGGAGACTTTTTGTCGTATTTTAGATCTAGGCTCACGTTTGGGTCATCATCTTCTACTATTTCAAGAATAGAATCTCCACAAGCTAATCTTCCTTTTTTAAGTCAAAGTAATATGTTACCTGCTACATTTACTTCAATAAAAACATTACCATATAGTCCTAACGAAACAGTTTCGATGGTTGGTGATTTAGAAGGAGAATATTGGTCTTATGTAATTGCGATGAGGGCTCTTGGTTATACAGTTTCTATAGAAATTGATTCAAAAAGTGGAATCCCTTATGCTAAGTTTTACAATACTAATGATAAGTCACAGCTTACAAGTCCTCCTTTTTATTCTAGTTTTCTTGATTTTAAGCCTGAATCTGATAGCAATACAAAAAGCTTTGTTTGTTTGGGAGATATTATGGATCGTGGTATATTTGGTGTTATTACGGCTCTTTCAATGAACCGTAATATGCACAATGAGCATATTAAGTTTAAATTTTACTTGGGTAATCATGATCTTTATAATTTGTTACTTAAATCTAATGAGAATATTCCATGCGTACCTTCTGAAATGGTTCATCCCTCTAATTTTTATGTTGATAAAGATACTGAAGGGGGGTTTGAATTCATCTCAGATCTTTTTCGTGAGATGAATGAGCAAGGTTGTTTAAAGTTAATAGAATGGGATAGCTCGGTAAAAAGATTGACTAGTCATGCCGTATTTACGTCTGGTTTTTTAGAAAAATTTATTGATTTTTTGAATAGCGAAGAATCTGGTTCTTTTAAAGAATTTATAAAAGGCAAATTTAGTAATGAGGGCTATTCTGGAGATAAAATATTAACATTATTATCTAAAATGCCAGATTTTGAAGATTGGAAGAATCCTAAAAATCAAGATGATTTTATGAAGAATCTTGAGATGGTAATTAATGGTTTGATTCATCCAAATTTTATTAACACTAAAGAGAATAGGGATATTGTAAAAACATTATTTTATGATTCAGAACCTGAATCATTTATTTGGCAAAAAGGAGTTGAAAAATATTATAATTCGCCAGATAGTGAAGAAAAATATTATGCACCATTTAATACAAAAAATTTTCCATTACCTCTCATGAGTCATGTTAATGGTCATTATCCAGCATTTACTAGGAAGTCTGGTCAAATTGAAGTAACCACTCCTCATGGAAAAACTCATCTTTACAAACTTGATTGTGCAACAAGTTCTTCAATGTATCCCGGGGGTTTTAATCCCAGTCCCTTATCAGTTTTAATTGATTCAGATGGAAAGTTTGAAGTATTGAAAATGACGTTTGGTTCTAACTTTAATATCAATTCATACTTAAAAAGACTGAAAGAAAAAATAAATGATATATCAGGATCACCTTCAAATAACGCTAAATTTGATTTTAAAACGCCAATGGCGCTTAAGTCTAAAATTATGTTGTCTTTATTAGTTAATAAATTGTTGAATTCTAAGCTTGTTCAAGACATAAAAGATTTAACTGAGATTGATAAGATAAAAAATCTTTCACGTTTTTATAATGATAAAGATGATACAGTTGAAGTGGATGGAAAGGATATCCCAATTAGAGTCATTCTAGAAGCCGACTTATATGTAGTAAAGGAAATGATGGATCAAGCTTGGAAATTTCCCACTTAATCATTTGATCGAAGTATCTATAAAATATTAATGCCTAAAATGAACAAATAATCGGCCAAAGTTTTTTGAGTCTTTATCAATTCGATGATATTGAGTTTTGATATGGGATTGATTTAAAAATCGTAAGACACGTTTTTTTAATTGTCCGGATCCTTTTCCAGGTATGATTTCTATGGTTTTAATTTTTTTTTCAACGGCTTCTTTAATGGCTTCGTTTAAGGTGTCTTCTAGTTTTTTAGATTGATTATAGATATCATGTAAATCATAGGTTTTTTTTTTCATAGTTAAGTAATTTATTTTTTAGCCATTTTTTTAATTACGTTATAAGCTAATGTACTTTGTGTGATTAAACTATTGAGTTTGATAGTTTCGTTATGGGTATGCATGCCTGATCCTTGAGCTCCCATGGTATCAATAACAGGAATACCTTGATTGGCAATAAAATTACCATCACAAACGCCAAAACTATTTTCAAAGTCAATAGTGAGGTTGAGTTCTTTAGCTGCATTTTCTAGATGTGTATATAATATTTCAGATTCTTTTGTTTTTGATTTGCTGGGTCTTAGTGATGTGATATCTACGGTTATTGTAACCCCTGTTTCTGATTCTATGGTTTTTGCATTATTCTGACACGCTTTGATAAAATTATCTAAATCGTTTTGCTTCATAAAGCGAGCATTTAAGCAGCATGTTGCCGTATCGGGAATAATGTTTTCTCGTGTTCCTCCTTGAATGGTTCCAAGGTTAATAGTTTGTGTATCGGATTCTTTTGTTAAGGGGAGTGTGTTTAATAAGGCTATTAAACCATTAATGGCATTGATTCCTTGTGTTGCATGGCGACCTGCATGGGCTGCTTTTCCTTGTGCGGTGAGGGTTATATTACTTGAAGCTGGGCGTTCTTTGATTATGTTCCCATTTTCTAGTGGTGGTTCAAATACTAGAGAAAAGGTATGTTTTTGGGCTTCTTGTTCTAAAATGTGTTTTGATTCTGGTGACCCAATTTCTTCATCCGTTGTAATGATCACGGTCCAACCAATATTAGCTGATAGCGAACTTTTTTCTAATAATGCTATGGTGTTCCAGATGATTACAATACCACCCTTGGCATCAATGACTCCTGGTCCGCTTGCTTCTTTTTTATCATGGGATAACTGAAAGGTTTGAAATGGACTTGTTTGATCAAAAACAGTATCAACATGAATAGATAATAAACAGGTTGTTTTGGCTGTTACATTTTTTGTTATTTTTAATGCAATAGGGAATTCATTTTTGGCAGGCTTTGGTGATGGAATAGATTCCATAGTTGGTTTGAACGTAGCAAACTTTTCTTTAATGAGTGTTAAACAAGATATAATACCAGTTTGGTTGTAGGATGATGAATTGATGGAGACTAGCTTGTCTAGAAATGTGATACTATCTTCTAATGATAAATCAGGAGTCATCCTTTAAAGAATTGATTGATGTGGTAGCAAGTATATTCTAATTCTTCTTTGGTTAATTCTGTAAAAATAGGAATTGATAATACCTGATTAGCTGCTTTTTCTGCTTCTGGAAAATCTCCTTCTTGATAGCCTAAATAGGTAAAACATTCTTGTAAATGAAGTGGGATAGGGTAGTAGATATTGTTGCCGATAGTATGTTTTGTTAAATAGTCTTTTAATGCATCTCGTTTTGCTGTTTTTAAGGTGTATTGATTATAAATAGAGGGGCTATTAGAATTAATAATTGGTTTTTGAATGGTTTCAGCTAGATGTGTGTTGTAGTAGTTTGCATTGCTTTGTCTACCGTTATGTTGTTCGTCTAAATAGTTTAGTTTAATGGTTAAAATACCAGCTTGTATGGTATCTAATCTAAAGTTTCCCCCAATATATTTATGATGATACCGTTGGGTTTCACCATGCATACGTAAACATTTTATTTTTTCATACAGATCTTTGTCATTTGTTGTGACGATACCAGCATCACCACATGCTCCTAAATTTTTGGATGGGAAAAATGAAAAGCAGCCTATAGTTCCTAAATTGCCAGCTTTTTTAAGTGCTTTATCAGCAAATTGATAGTTAGCACCTAAGGCCTGCGCTGCATCTTCGATGATGGCTAAATTATGTTTTTTAGCAATGGCTTGAATGGCTTCCATATCTGCACATTGCCCAAATAAATGTACAGGCATAATTGCTTTTGTTTTTGATGTTATTTTTGATTCAATTTGCTTGCTATCAATATTAAATGTGTTTGGATCAATATCACAAAATACGGGTTTAGCTCCTAGTCTGGCAATACAACCTGCTGTTGCAAAAAATGAAAATGGGCTGGTAATGACTTCATCGTTTTGGCCAATATCAAGGCCCATCATACTTATGATAAGGGCATCTGATCCTGATGAAACGCCTACTGCATAGTTTGTGTTTGTATACTGACAAATTTTTTCTTCTAATTCTGTCACTTCTGGGCCATTAATGAAACGTTTGTCATCAAACATGGTTAATAATTTATTGGTAATGTCATTTTTGATAGGATCATATTGTCTGTTGAGGTCTAATAAAGGAACATTTATTTGTGAAGCTGTTTTTTGATTCATATTATTTTTCTTTTTAATTAATTTATAATATTTTATGTTATATTTGCTTGCTTGACTATTGTTAAATTTAAGTTTTTGTTACAATATTTATTTATACTATTAACATATGTGAGGAGTTTTTATGAAAGTTATGGTAGTGGGAACGGGGTATGTTGGATTAGTTACAGGTACTTGTTTAGCAGATCTTGGAAACTTTGTTACATGTGTTGATTCTGATTTAGAAAAATTAAAAGTGTTAGAGGAGTGTAAAAGTCCTTTTTATGAACCAGGGCTTGAGGAGCGGTTAAAGCGTAATATCGATGCAGGACGCTTAACGTTTACATCGTCTATTCGAGATACTTTTCAGGAAACTGATATTTTTTTTAATGCAGTAGGCACTCCTCCTCAAGAATCAGGTGAATCGGATTTATCTTATGTGTATTCTGTTGTGAATGAGTTTTTTGATGTTTATAAAGAGTTAGGGTGTCAAGATTTTAAGATTCTGGTTACTAAGAGTACAGTGCCTGTTGGTACAGGTCAGGAGATTATATCTATTCGAGATTCTTATGGGATTTCGGATGATCAGGTAGCGATTGTGTCAAATCCAGAATTTTTGAGAGAAGGTACAGCTATTTATGATTTTTTTCATCCTGATCGTATTGTAATTGGAAGTTCTAATGAAAAAGCATTAGATGTTGCTCAGGAATTATATTCACCGCTGTATCGTAGTGAAACACCTATTGTTCGTACTAGTTTACAAACATCGGAATTATCTAAATATGCTTCTAATGCTTTTTTGGCAACTAAGATTTCTTTTATTAATGAGATGGCAAATTTATGTGAATTGATGGGTGCAGATGTAAGTGATATTTCAAAAATTATGGGGATGGATGGTCGGATTGGAAAATATTTTTTACATCCAGGTCCAGGCTATGGGGGTTCTTGTTTTCCAAAGGATACCAAGGCTTTGGTTCATTTATCTGAAAAACTTGGCTATGATTTGAAAGTTGTATCAGCTGTAGAAGTCGTAAATGAGAGTCAAAAAAAGCGTGTTATGTCGTATGTGCTTGATTATTTTGATCATGATATAGCAGGAAAAACATTTGCTTTATTGGGGCTTTCATTTAAGCCAAATACAGATGATGTTCGAGAAGCTTCTTCCTTAACTATTATTGAGTTGTTATTAAAATATGGTGCGAAAGTTAAAGCATTTGATCCAGAAGTTAAGTCCTTAACTCAGTTTGAAGATAATCAAAATTTTTCTATTGTTTCAGATAGTTATGAAGCTGCTGAATTATCGGATGCAATTATATTAGTTACTGAATGGAATACGTTTCGTGAGTTAGATCTTATTCGATTGAAAGCATCTATGAATCATCCTTCTTTATTTTTTGATTTAAGAAATGTTTATTCTCCAGAAAAACTTAGTGATGCAGGCTTTGAGACATATGTTATTGGTAGAAAATTACTGAGTTCTTCGCAAAAAATTACGCAAAATGGTTAAGGGGCTGATCCCAGTTAACAAATTGTTTTAATCCTGTTTCTAGTGGAAATTTAGGGCTGTAATTATATTTTTTTTCAAGTGTAATATCAGTAAATGTTTGTTCAACATCTCCTTGTTGGCTGTCTAGATAAGTAATGGTTCCTTTTGTATTAAGCTTTTTTCCTAGTAATAAAATTAAGTCATTGGTTGAAATAGTTTCAGATTTATCTAGGTTGATAATATTAAATGATAGTTTGGGGGCTTTTAGTATGTTAATAACTTCGTTAATTATGTCATCAATGTAAGTATAATCTTGTAAGCATGTTCCATGCTTATAAATTGGGATCGTAATAATTATTAAAATTATCTAAACCAATAATACTATATTTTTTTGATAATAATGTGTCTGCTAAGTTTAAACCAATCAATCCTGCTGCGCCTGTAATTAAAATATCCATCAATCAGAGTGTATAGTTTTTTGATGGTTCTTTAAATAGTTGAGTATTAAATAATTGTTTTTTTTCGTTATGATGTATATCATCAAGGTGAGGTTTTTATGTTACTGGACTATTTTTTTTGGTGTGTGTGTTCATTTCTTGTGACACTTTTACTTTCTTATATTTTATTGAAATATGTTACTATTTCACAATTTTTAGATTCGCCAGATAATGAAAGAAAGTTACATGGTGTCACGGTTCCACGTTATGGAGGCATTGCTTTTTCTTTTAGTATTTTATTAGGCATAATAGGTCTTTTTAAATTTGATAGTCAGTATTTTTGGGTTTATATCAGTTTTATATTGGTTATTACTCTTGGAATATTAGATGATTTATTTCGACTTTCCTGGCGGATAAAAATGCTTGTTCAACTTATTACGGGAAGTATTGTTTTTTCTGCTATTAAAGATATTATTCCTGAAATTCAATTTTTTTCCTTTAGTTTTACATTACCTTTAATCCCAATGTTTGTTTTATTTTTATTATGGTTTGTAGGTATGATGAATTCTGTAAATTTGGTAGATGGTATGGATGGTCTTGCTGGGGGTATGGTTTTTATAACATTTATGGGACTTGCCTATTTAGGGTGGTTTTTTTCTAATAGTATTTTTTTGTGTTTTTGTTTGGTTGTTATTTGTTCACTGTATGCTTTTTTAATTTTTAATGCTAAACCAGCTAAATTTTTTATGGGAGACACGGGAAGTTTATTTTTGGGGTTATTATTAGCGATTTCCCCTATTTTATTTTATTTTACAAATGGGGCGTATATCTCTTTGGATATAACACCTTTTTTGATGTTTTTTTCATATTTGATTTTTGATACGTTACGTGTTTTTTATTATCGTGCTAAGAAAAAGAAAAATCCTTTGGTTCCTGATCGCCAACATTTTCATCATCTTATTTTAGATAAATTAGGTTCTTATAATGCAACATTATTTTATATCTATTTGTTAATGGGGTTATTTATTTTGGTTGGTATTTTAATGTTGAAATTACAATTAACGATAGGGTTTGGGGTGGCATATTTGCTTATTATGATTTTATTTATTATCAGTACGAGATTTATAAAAAGTATTTTGGATATTTTTGGAATGATCCGAAAATGGTTGCGTGGTATATTGATTCAAGTTAATTCTAAACAATTTTCATTTTCACATTTAATTTTTAAAATAAATTTTTTTATTTATATTTTAAGTCATTTTTTGTTGTTTTATATGATGTTTCATAATAGTAAATTGATCATCGCATTAACAGTGGGTACTTTGGTGGCGTTTTTAATGCAATATTTTTTTCAGCGTTCTAATTTGGGAACTATTTTGTACCTAGGAGTTCATTTTTTATTATTATTCTTTTTAAGTAAAGAGTTAGTAGATATTGGTTTTAATTTGGTTTTTGTTTTATTGATTTTTAAATACTTAATTTTACTAAGTTTAGTATTAATGATGATTCGTTATATGGTTAGTTATTCAACTTTTTATTTGATGAGGTTTTGGAAAAATAGTGATATGTTGATCATTATTTGTTTATTTATTAGCTTTTTATATGTGCTTATATTTAGTAATCAAATTGGTCTTATTTCGAGTATTTGGCTTGAATTATTGTTAGTATTTTTATTTTTTCGGTCTAGTTTTTTAACTTTAAAATTAAAGTATTAAGTTGTTTTTATTCTTTTACTCGAAAATAAGTTGCGTCTGGATGATGTAATACTAGTGCCGAGACGGATCCATCTGGATTCATCATAAAGTCATCACATAGTTCAACATTAATATGTTTATCAGGATGTAAGATATTCCATAAGAGTTTTTGGTAGCCTAAATCAGGACAAGCTGGATAACCAAAGGAGTAACGGCGTCCTTGAAATTTTAATTTAAATAGATCATCAATGCTGTTGTTAGGATCATCTGGAAAGCCCCATTTTGATCGTATATGTTGATGGATATGTTCAGAAAATGCTTCAGCTAGTTCTAATCCAATTGCATTTGCAATATGAGATGCTAAAAATTCTTCTTTTTCTTTTAATTCTTTTGCATAATCTAAAATATCTTGACCGGATGTTACAACAAAAAAGCATAAGGTATCTACTTTTTCTGGATGAATAAAATCTGTTAAACAAAATTGATAGCCGGCGGGTTGTCTTGGAAATGTAAATTGTTGTAACTCTTTAGTTTCACTTTCATTTAAAATAATCATGGTATTGTTGTCACGACGTACTTTAAAAAATTGGTAAACACCTTTTGGCTGACATCGATTCTGGTTAATAATATTTGTTTTAACGTCTTGTATTTGTCGATCCAGTTTTAATGCTTTTGGATCGTTTGTTTCAAATAGTGTTTTCATGTTTCCTTTTAATCCTAAATGGTGTCCGTATAACATTTGGCGATTAATATAGGGCCATAAGGTATCTACTGTTTCTTCTATGATTTGAGGTTTATAGGTTGGTGCTGTAATTGATTGAATATCATAATTAAATGATATATTTTTTTGTTTGATTGGTTTTTTTGAGCAACATGGACATGGTTTTTTTTCTTTGTTTTCATTAGAACTTGGTTGAAATGTTTTTCGATAATTGGCTATAAAAGAGTCTTTTTTTTCGGAATCAATGAGCTGGTTAATAAGATCGAGTCCATTCATTGCATCTTTAGCATAGACGACAATACCGTCATATTCGGGTTGAATTTTATTGGTTGTAAAGGTTTGCGTTAATGCGGCACCTCCTACTAGTACGGGAGTCGAAATTCCGGCAGCTTTAAAATCTTTTACAGTACCAACCATTTGTTGAGCTGATTTTACAAGTAGTCCAGACATACCGATAATATCAGGGTGATGTTCAAGAGCTGCTTCTATCATTGTTTCTGGAGGACATTTGATGCCTAAATCAATTATCTTATAACCATTATTAGATAAAATAATATTTACTAAATTTTTGCCAATATCATGAACATCGCCTTTTACTGTAGCTAATAAAATGGTGCCTTTATGACTAGATTCTGTTTTTTCCATTTTGGGTTCAAGGTAAGCTACGGCGGCTTTCATGACTTCGGCTGATTGTAATACCTCAGCAACGATAAGTTCATTGTTATTAAATAATTTTCCTACAATATCCATTCCTGCCATTAGGGGGATATTAATAACTTCTAGTGGGGTATATTTTTTTAGAGCTTCGTCTAATGTTTGAATAAGATCTTCTTTTGTACCTTCTACGATATTGTGCTCTAAGCGTTTTTCAACACTTAAATTTGATAAATCTACTTTTTCTTTTTGTACCCCTTGTTTGTCTCGGAAATAAGCTGTGAAATTAGCGACGGGGTCATTGTTGTTGTCGGTTCGATACCATAATAGATCGTCACATAACTGTTTTTCTTGGTCTGTAATTTGAGAAAATCGTACTAATTTTTCTGAATTTACAATGGCTGTATCTAACCCTGCTTTAACACAATGATGTAAAAATACAGAGTTTAGTACTTCTCTACCTGCATTAGGTAAACCAAATGATACGTTGGAAATACCTAAGGTTGTTCTTGTTTTTGGATATTTTTCTTTTATTAATCGAACCCCTTCAATGGTTTCTTTACCGGATCCAAAATAATTTTTATCACCAGTTCCACAAGGAAATACTAGCGGGTCGAACATAATATCTTCTTCTGCAATCTCATATTTTTTGGTTAATAAGTCATATGAATTGCTTGCGACGTTTAACTTTTCTTGCGCGCTAACAGCCATCTCTCCTTCAATACAACCTACAACAATACTGGCGCCATATCGTTTTACAATGGGAAGTAATTCTTGAAATGATTTTTCGCCTTCTTCTAAGTTAACAGAATTTAAAATACATTTTCCTTGAGTTCGTTTAAAGGCTTCTTCTACAACCTCAGGTACTTGAGAATCAATCATGATAGGGGCTTTTGTTATTTTAGTTACATTATCTAAAAATTTGATCATATCTTGTTTTTCATCTCTATCAGGATTTGATAGACAGATATCAATAATATGAGCGCCCGCTTTAACTTGTTTACGAGCAATTTCGGCTGCTTCTTCAAACTTTTCTTCTTCAATCATGGTTTTAAATTTTCGAGATCCAATGACATTGGTTCGTTCACCTACGATATAAGGGCCATCGCCATCTTCCATAATGAGTGTTTCGATACCAGAAATTCTTGAACTTTTTATGGTTGCTGGTTGTCTCGTTTTTTTTGTGGATGATCTTTTTGATAATTCTTTTATATGTGCAGGTCGTGTTCCACAACAGCCTCCTATTACATTAATCCAAGATTCATCCATAAATGATTCTAGAATCCTAGCCAGTGATTCTGGTGTTTCAATATAATTTCCTTCATCATCTGGTATTCCTGCATTGGGAATAACGGATACAGGAAATTTTGATATTTGTGATAATGTTCTAATATGGTCTCTCATAAATTCAGGACCTGTAGCACAATTAAGACCAATATATAATGGATTCATGTGTTCTACGGATGTATAAAATGCTTCGACACTTTGACCTGCTAACATGGTTCCCATGGTTTCAATGGTTCCTGAAATAGCAAGAGGTGTGTCTTGTTTTAATTCATCACGTGCTTTTGTGATACCTATGTAGGCAGCTTTTAAATTTAATGTATCAAGGGCGGTTTCTAGAAACAGATAGTCGATACCGGCTTCTATGAGTGCTTTTGCTTGTTCGTAAAACGAAAATGATAAATTATCAAAACTGATTCCACCTGTTACAGATAGGGCTTTTGTTGTAGGCCCAATAGCCCCAGCAATAAAGCGTGGTTTTTCGTTAGCATATTTTTTGCAAGCCGCTTTTGCTAATTCCACAGCTTTTGTATTAATTTCTTTAACTTTATCTTCTAATCCATATTCTCCTAGTACAAAATTAGTGCCACCAAACGTATTGGTTTCAATAATATCAGCGCCTGCTTTTAGATAGCTTTCATGAATAGCTTGGATAATGTTTGGTTTTGTTAGTACTAAATATTCGTTACAGCCATCATAGGCTTCTCCGCCAAAGTCTTCAGCTGTTAGATTATAGTCTTGGATAGCTGTGCCCATAGCACCATCGATGATGACTATTTTTTTGGTTAATAATTGTTTTAATTGATTTTTCATAACTATAATTATGCCCAAATTATATAGGATTTAAGCATAATTATATAGATTATAAGTAATATGGTTGACATATTTTTATCAGTTGTGTAGGCTTGATTTACTTGTACTAAGGTAGGGAAATTGGGTGTAAACCCCAGCTGGCCCGCAACCGTGTAGCTGTTTAGCAGTGTAGTCGGAATGCCTACGTAAGTATAAAAATTTAAATAATGCCTTTCACTTCGTGGAACAAGCTTTGGAGGTTGAATTACTATGAAAATAGTACATTTAGTTAGTGCAAAAAAAAATCTGTTTTATTTTTTTTTCCTTTTTTATCTCACTCAAACGTTTATTTTTGCAGATACTATTAATGATAAGGTAACATTTTCTGTTCAAGAGTTAGAAAACTTGGGAGCATCAACGGTACAAGAGTCGTTGATGGTGATAAAACAGTTACAAAAAGATCAAAAAACGTCTAATGCACAACTTGTTTATGAGGGTGATTTAGTAACGGCTAAAGAGCAGGGAAGTATTGAGGATGTGTTATCCTCATTATCTTTAGATGATATTGATCGTATTGAAGTAGATAAAGAAGGTAATCAGATTCGCTATCATTTATCTAAATCATTAACCAAAGAAGGAATGACCGCCTTATTTAGTTTTACGTTGATTGATGAGGCGAATTTGTCTTCTAAGTTAGATCCTGTTGTATCGATTGCTACTAAAGCACCTATTAGACGTAGTCAATTAGGGGATGTAATTCGGGTTATTGAAGGAGATGAATTAGAAACAGTTGGGGTTGTTGATTTAGAAGGGGCATTGAGAATGTTAGGAAATGTGTCTATAGATGATGCCGGTGGTCTAGTAGGAATCAGAATGCGTGGTTTTTCCGTGGGGAATACAAAGGTATTGTATAATGGGGTTGATTTAAAAGATTCCATTGGGCCTAATGGAGCGCCAAATTTCAAATTTATACCTATTGATGATGTTGCACGTATTGAAGTTGTTTCAGGAGCTTCAGCTATTGCTAATGGATCGGGTGCATCGGCTGGGGTCATTAATATTATTACTAAAAAAGAGAATCATGACGGGTATATTGCATCAAAATTTAGCAATAATCAGTATTACACGTCATTAAAGATGAATTTTGATGTGAAAGGGAATCAGATTTATGTGCTAGGAACGCATGGGTATAATAATACTCAGTCTGTGGGACAAACAACGTCTGAAAAAGATTTGTATTCCAATAATTCGATTACTCTAGGATTTGATTCGGTTCAACGTTTAGGGCATTTGGATGGATTTTTAAGTATTATTAATGGTCGACAGGAAGTTGATGATAGTGCAATACAAGATGATACAGATTATGTTAGTGATGCTAGTCGACAGTTGGCAGTGTTACGTTATGTGTTTAAGTTAAGCGACAATATTGATTCAGGAATACGAGTGAATGCATCTTATTTGAGTCGTGGTAACCATGATCCAGATGGAGATCCATCTACGGATACGAATATTACTTATAAGGGAAACCATTATGGTTTAGATTTTTATAATCATATTGGATTAGGTCAAGACAGACGTTTGCTTCTTGGTTGGGAATTTCATGAAGAATCTGGTGAAAGTTCAGGTTATTGGGGTATGCCTGTTGATTTTTCCAGGAAAACACAATTTACAACATCTTTTTATTCGCAATTATTATGGAAACATACTTGGTTGTCTACACAATTAGGTTCTCGAGTAAATTATTACAAGGCCAATACTAAAGGACAGGTAGCACCTACGTATCATGTGTCATTATTTAGGTCTATTCCAGGCATTGATGTAAAGGTAAAAGGCACGTATAAAACAGGTTTTAAATTACCAACAATTTATCAGCAGTTTTTACCTGTAAATGGTAATGAAAAGTTAAAGGCAGAAGAATCTCTTACAAAAGAAATTTCATTTTCTAAGCAAATAAATAATGTAGAATTTAGTACCACTTTTTTTCAATCAGATATTAAGAATAAAATTGCTTGGGACGATAAAGGAACACCTTGGCCAAATTCTTCAGATGATCGTTATGAAAATTTTAAAGATAGTCAATACTCTGGATCTGAATATGTCATTCAATTACGTCAATGGGGCGTATTTGATTTTTTTCGTTTAGATTATACGACGTTAAATGCGATTGATAATAATCTGCCAGCAAAAAAAGTTCCAGATTATAAACTTTCATTTTCATCAGGTATCAGTCATGACAAATGGACCTATGGTTTCTTTTTGATTGGAGAAGGGGAGCGAGAGGATTTTAGTTCAACAATGGCAGCTTATTCTTATGTCGATGTTTCTATTCATTATGATTACAATAATACGACATCATTATTTACAAAGTTGCATAATGTATTTGATGAATCATATGAAACGGCAGTAGGGTATAATGAGGCTGGAAGAACGTTTTTTTTTGGTCTTAAAAAACACTTTTAATTCTGGTTAAACAGGTTGAAATTGGTTAGTATACAAGACATGTTAAATAAGAATATTATTTATTTTGGGCTGATTATGATTGTTGTGAGTTTGTTGCGTTTTGTACCCCATCCTCCTAACATGACCCCTGTAATTGCAGTAAGTATTTTAGCCGTAACGTGGTTTAAGCGGCCTGTATTTCAATTTGGATTTCCATTGCTGATTATGCTGTTAACAGATATGGTTATTGGCTTTCATTCGTTAATGCCAGTTGTATATCTGGCTATTATGTGTGCTGGATTAACAGGTTTTATTTTGAAAAAGCGATCGTCTTTTTCAACGATTCTTGGTTCAGGATTAGTGTCATCTATTATCTTTTTTGTGATGACTAATTTTGGAGTTTGGGTATTGTCATCGATGTACCCAAAGACGGTATTAGGATTAATGAGTTGCTATGTTGCTGCTATTCCTTTTTTTCATAATACGGTTATTGCTACAGTGGGGGTATTGTTTGGGGTGTTTGGGTTGAATTACGCTGTTAAACGATGGTTTCAACCCAAACTATTATTTAATCAATCGTAGTTTTTAATATCGATAATGATCAGGTTTATAAGGACCTTCTACTTTAATTCCTAAATAATCTGATTGTTCTTTTGTTAATTTTGTTAGTGTAACCCCTAATTTATCTAAATGAAGACGTGCTACTTCTTCATCTAGTTCTTTCGCTAAACGATGAACTCCTAACTCATATGATTGGGTTGCTAATTCAATTTGAGCCAAAACTTGATTGGTAAACGATGTGCTCATTACAAATGATGAATGGCCGGTTGCACACCCAAGATTTACTAAGCGTCCTTCGGCTAATAAAATAATTCGATGGCCATCATCAAATGTATAGACATCAACTTGAGGTTTAATTGTATCTCGTTTTAACTTATTTAGTGATTCTACTTGAATTTCATTATCAAAGTGACCAATATTACAGACAATTGCTTGATCTTTCATTTTAGTCATGTGCTCGTAACAAATAACATCTTTATTACCTGTTGTTGTTACAAAAATATCGCCTTCAGTTACAACTTCTTCTAGTGATCGGACTTCAAAGCCTTCGATGGCAGCTTGTAAGGCGCAAATTGGATCAATTTCTGTGATAATTACACGAGCTCCAAAGCCTCTCATGGAAAAAGCAGATCCTTTACCAACATCACCATAACCACAAACAACGACTACTTTTCCTGCAACCATTACGTCTGTTGCACGTTTAATTCCGTCAGCTAGAGATTCTCTACAGCCATATAAATTATCAAATTTAGATTTTGTTACAGAATCATTAACATTAATTGCAGGAAATAATAATTTGCCTTCTTCATGAAGTTGGCATAGTCGATGAACGCCTGTTGTTGTTTCTTCTGAAACGCCTTTAACACTTTTAATCATGCTTTCCCATTTTTCTTGGTTTTTTTCGAGATCAGCTTTTAAGAGTTTATGAGCGATACCAAGTTCTCCTTCTGTAGCTAATTGAAATTGATTACCTTGTTCAATCATGGTTTTAGCAATATGAACAAGC
>MDSV01030244.1_pt1 | contig 17399 bp, 14 predicted proteins | sample 810851 | NCBI WGS metagenome assembly MDSV01 (sample SAMN05326640, study PRJNA326480) | marine metagenome | isolation source: seawater | place: Atlantic Ocean: North East | collected 2012 | reverse complement strand
GCCCGCACAACCTCTTCCCGATCGTTTTCGAGAAGCTGATTGCGGGCGAGACACCACGCATCAACGGCGACGACTACGACACCCCCGACGGCACCAACGTGCGCGATTACGTGCACGTCGGTGACATCGCCGCCGCTCACGTCGCCGCCGCGCAACGCCTGATCGCGGGCGAACCGATCGAGGCCGCCTACAACCTCGGGTCGCAGAACGGGCTGTCGGTGCGCGAGATCATGGATGCCATGGCTCGGGTCACCGGGATCGCGTTCACTCCCGAGGTCGGGCCGCGTCGCCCTGGCGACCCCGACCGAATCGTCGCGACGGGAGAACTCGCTGCCCGCGACCTCGACTGGCAGATGCGCTACTCGATCGACGAGATGGTGCGCACCGGGTGGGAAGCGCGCCAGAACGCGCTCTGAGCGGTCGCGGTCGCGAAACGGTCAGGCAGGCTGCACGAAGGGCGCTGCGCTGCTGCCGCGAACAACCAGCGGCGCATCGATCACCTCTCGCGATCCCGCCTCTGCGCCGTCGAGTACGGCGGCTACCGCGCGCTGTCCGAGCAGATCGAATCGCTGACGCACCGTCGTGAGCGCGGGAGTGAAGTTCGCGGCATCCGCGACGTCGTCGAACCCGACCACACTCAGCTGTTCGGGGACGAGGATGCCGAGCTCGGATGCTGCTCGCAGGACGCCGAGCGCCATCTGATCGTTCGCGACGACGACAGCCGTCACGGGATCACTGGCGTCGATGTTCGTCAGAAGCTCCAGGCCCGCTCGATAGCCGGACGCCGAATCCCATGCACCACGCAACAGCACACCGTACCGGAAGCCCGCTTCCGCGAGAGTCTCGCGCCATCCGCGCTCACGTTCGGCGGCGGCGTACGACGATTCCGGACCTGCGATGTGGGCGATGACGCGGTGCCCGAGTTCGCGGAGGTGTGCCGTCGCGGCAGCCGAGCCGGCGGCGTGCGCGGTCTCGACACCCGCGTATCGGTCGTCGGGCGGTGAGTCGACCACAGCAAGACGCAGGTCGGTGGGCAGCTCGGTGTGACGCAGTAGCGCTGACGCCTCGTTGACAACGATCGCACCGTCCACGCCCTGATCGCGCAGCCGCTCGAACGCCTCGGCCGGGCCGCCCTCGCCGATGCGGGCGACCGCGACGGCATAGCCGCGCGCGGATGCCTCGTCGACGACGGCCTCGAGCAGCATCGAGTTACCGACCGTGGCAAGGGTCGAAACAACAGCCCCGACGACTCCCGTGCGACCCGTGCGCAGGGCCCGGGCCGCCCGGTGGACTCGATAGCCGGCCTGGGCCATCGCGGCCTCGACACGAGCACGCGTTGCTGGGTCCACGCGGGGGCTCCCGTTGGCAACCCGTGACACGGTCTGCGTCGACACGCCTGCCAGTTCTGCGACATCGGCCATGGATGCGCGTCGGTGCTGGGTCATTGGGCCCTCCGATGTTGACGATATCACGCCCGGGCATTAGCGTGTTATCGTGAACATGCTTCGGGAACCGGTAGTGCTTGGCGCCGGCGTCATCAGACGAGACACCGCCCTCGCCGACGGACGAGACCTCTTCTACTACGACGATCCCGACACAACGCTCGGCGCCGAACGCGGGATCGATCAGCGAGCGCTCGACCCGCGCCCGGCCACGGCGACGATGCGCCAAGACATCCTGACCGGCGACTGGATCTCGATTGCGGCAGCGCGGCAGAACCGCGCCTTCCTGCCGCCCGCGGAGCTTGACCCGCTGTCTCCGCAGACGCCGACCAACCCCTCCGAGATCCCGTCGCGCTACGACGTCGCGGTCTTCGAGAATCGGTCGCCCTCCTTCGGCCCGGCCCTGTCCGCAGCGCACGGCGATGCCCCCGAGGCACCGAACCCGCCGCGCGGTCTCGACGATCTCGACGCGCTGGGTCTCGGCAGCGTTCGGACCTCCGTGGGCCGGTGCGAGGTCGTCTGCTTCAGCCCTGAGCACACCGGATCCTTCGGCACCCAGTCCGTCACCCGGGCACGTACGGTCATCGAAGCGTGGGCCGACCGCACGGCAGCACTGTCGGCCCTGCCGGGTGTCGAGCAGGTGTTCCCGTTCGAGAACCGCGGTGAGGCGATCGGGGTAACCCTCCCCCACCCGCACGGCCAGATCTACGCCTACCCGTACGTCACGCCGCGCACGCGGCGGCTGGTCGAGAACATCTCGCGTACCTCTCCCGATTTGATGCAGCGCGTGCTCGACTTCGAACGAGACGGAAGCCGCGTCATCCTCGCCGGCGAGCGCTGGACAGCCTACGTCCCGTTCGCTGCCCGCTGGCCCATCGAGGTGCACCTCATGCCGCACCGCCACGTCCCGGACTTCGCCGAGGCGACGGATACCGAACGCGACGAACTCGCCGGGCTGTATCTGCGTTTGCTGCGCGGCATCGACACCCTGTATGACACCCCCACTCCCTACATCGCCGCCTGGCACCAGGCGCCCGCGAACGTCGCGCGGGACACCGTGCGGATGCACCTCGAGATCACCTCTCCCAGGCGAGCTGCCGACAAGCTGAAGTTCCTCGCCGGGTCCGAGGCGGCGATGGGCGCCTGGATCGGCGACATCCCTCCCGAGGATGCCGCAGCACGCCTGCGCGACGCGGTCGAGGGAGTGCAGCTGTGAGCGCCTCCGATCCCCGCCCGCTCGCCCTCGCCCTGCTGAGCGAGATGACGGATGCCGCTCCCCTGGGCGTCTGGTCCGCTCCCGGGCGCGTGAACCTCATCGGCGAGCACACCGACTACAACGACGGCTTCGTCTTGCCGTTCGCCATCGATGCGCGCACCGCTGTTGCCGTCGCCCCACGCACAGACCGGCTGCTGCGGGTTCGTTCGAGCTTCGACGACTCCGAGGCATCCGTCGCTATCGCCGACCTCGATGAGCTGTTCGCGAGCCCCGCACCGACCTCGGTTCCCGAGTGGACGACCTACCCGCTCGGAGTGGCGTGGGCGCTGCTGCGCGCGGCCGGCGACGCCGCGACAGCCGCAGGGCTGGACCTCGCGATCGCCTCATCGGTTCCCGTGGGCGCCGGGCTCTCGTCATCCGCCGCCATCGAATGCGCCGTCGCCGTGGCGCTGAACGAACTGTGGGGCGCCGACCTGAGCGCGAAGGACCTCACGCGGGTGGGTCGCACCGCCGAGAACGACGCGGTCGGCGCGCCGACGGGCATCATGGACCAAACAGCGTCGATGCTCGGCCAGACCGATGCCGCGGTGTTCCTCGACTGCCGCGCGCTCGCTACCGAGATCGTGCCCTTGGGCCTGCAGGCCGCGGGCCTGGATGTCCTCGTCATCGACACGCTCGTCACCCACGCCCACTCCACCGGCGGATACCGCGAGCGCCGGGCATCCTGCGAACAGGGTGCGGCGGCGATGGGTGTCGAGTCGTTGCGCGATCTCTCGGTCGATGACCTCGAGCGGGCGGCATCCGTCATGGATGAGGTCACCTTCCGCCGCGTGCGGCACGTCGTCACCGAGAACGAGCGCGTGCTCGAGACCGTGCGCGTTCTGCGCGAGTCCGGCCCGCGGGCCATCGGCGAGCTCCTGCTCACTTCGCACGCCTCGATGCGCGACGACTTCGAGATCTCGGTGCCGGAGCTGGATACTGCTGTCGAGGCGGCGATGTCGGGCGGCGCGATCGGCGCGCGCATGACCGGCGGCGGTTTCGGGGGCGCGGCGATCGCCCTCGTCGCGCGCGACACCCTGACTGCGGTGACGGATGCCGTGACCGCGGCATTCTCGACATCCGGGTTCCGAGCACCCCGCATCTTCACGGTGCAGCCCTCAGCCGGCGCGCACCGCGACAGCTGATTTCGCTCGCGATCCCCGCCACACCCCTTCTCGCCCATCTCGCCGAGGTAGGACAAATCCCCGGGGTAGGACGATTGGTTTGCCAAACGTCCTACCCCGGGGATTTCGCCTACCTTCGTGAGGGCGGCCGCAGGCGCCTACTGCTGCGGGGCGTTCGCCATCGCGATCAGGCCGTCGATCATCTCGGGGCTGACCTGATCGCCGGCCATCATCGACATCCGGCCGATGGGGAACGACATCATCATCTTGTCCATCGACACGCCCTCGGGCATGACGGACTCGAGATCATCCATCCCCGCCATCATCTGCTGTATCGCCGCTTGCACCATGTGGCCTACGACCGGATGTGCAATCACTTCGCCGAGCGACGACTCACGCGACAGCGGGACCGCCACCGGGTCTCCCTCGACGGTCACCGTCGCCGAGCTGCGGATGTCGCGGCTCGACGCCCCGACCTCCACGGCGTATTCCCCACCCTCGACAACCCAGCCATCGAGTCGGATGTCCCAGTAGGCGAGGTCCGCGCGGCGCACCGCGACCGCGACCTCCCGGGACTCACCGGCAGCGAGCGCAACCGATACGAAGCCCTTCAGCTCGCGCACCGGGCGCTGCACCGCCGACCCCGGCAGCGAGGTGTAGACCTGCACGATTTCGCGCCCGTCGCGCTGACCCGTGTTGGTCACGGTGACCGTGACTTCAAGGTCGCCGCTGTCGGTGACGCGGACCGCGGCATCCGTGTGCGAGAACGTCGTGTACGACAGGCCGTGACCGAAGGGATAGGCAACCGCGAGGTTCCGCGCGTCGTACCAGCGGTAGCCGACGAACAGACCCTCGCCGTAACGGACGTGGCCGAACTCACCCGGGAAGTCCAGGTAGGCCGGGGTGTCCGAGAGCCGCAGCGGAATCGTCTCGGTGAGCTTGGCCGACGGGTTCACGTCACCGAAGAGTACGTCGGCCGTCGCCCCACCCCCGGCCTGACCGAGGAGCCATCCTTCGAGAATTGCGGGGACGTCGCCCGCGAAGGGAAGCGCGACGACCCCACCGTTGGAGAGCACGACGACGACGTTCGGGTTCGCGGCACGGACGGCATCCAACACCGCGAGCTGCTCCGCCGGCAGGTCTATGTCGTCGCGGTCGTAGCCTTCGGACTCGAGGCGCGCGGGCAGCCCGAGGAACAGCACGACGACCTCGGCGGCGGATGCCGCAGCCGCAGCCTCATCACGCAACTGAGCCGCCTCGGATTCGGCGATATCGGCAGCCAGCGAGAATCCTGGCGCATAGGCGACCTCGCCGGTCGCGAGCGCGCGGATCTCCTCGAGCGGCGTGTCGAGGCGGGTCGGATTGATCAACGAAGAGCCGGCGCCCTGGTAGCGCGGCTTCTCGGCGAACGCTCCGATGACGGCGAGCTTCGCGTCCTTCGCGAGGGGCAGGATGCCGCCTTCGTTCTTCAGGAGCACGATCGAGCGGCCGGCAGCCTCGCGGGCGAGGGCATGGTGCGCATCGACGTCGAGCAGTCCTGCCACCGCGCCGGCCCCGGCCTGGGCCTTGCGGACAAGGTCGATGACACGGCCCGCTGCGACATCGAGAGCCGACTCATCGAGGTCTCCGGCACGGACTGCCGCGACGAGCTCAGCATCAGTGCGCCCGCTCGAGGAGGGCATCTCCAGATCGAGTCCGGCGGGAAGACCCTTCACGCGTTCGTTGACCGCTCCCCAGTCCGAGACGACAAGACCCTCGAAGCCCCACTCGTCGCGCAGCACACGCGTGAGCAGCCAGGGGTCCTCGGATGCGTAGACGCCGTTGATCTTGTTGTACGAGCACATGACCGTCCACGGCTGAGCATCGCGCACGACCCGCTCGAACCCGCGCAGGTAGATCTCGCGTAGTGGCCGAGGGTCGATGTCGGAGCTCGCTCGCATCCGATCGGTCTCTTGATTGTTCGCGGCGAAGTGCTTGAGCGAGGTGCCCACTCCCTGTGACTGGACGCCCGTGACGAATGCGGCGCCGAGCACGCCGGAGATCAAGGGGTCTTCGGAGAAGTACTCGAAGTTGCGACCGCACAGCGGCGAGCGCTTGATGTTGATGCCGGGTCCGAGGAGCACGGCGACACCCTCGATCGACGTCTCGGCGCCGAGGGCCCGGCCGACCCGATCGAGCAACTCGACGTCCCACGACGACCCAAGCCCGACGGCCGGCGGGAAACAGGTAGCCGGCACACTCGATCCGACGCCCAGGTGGTCACCGGCACCCGCCTGCTTACGAAGGCCGTGCGGTCCGTCGGTCATCATGATCGACGGGATGCCTACCCGCTCGACCGGCTTGGTGTGCCAGAAGTTCAGCCCGCTGGTCAGCGACGCCTTCTCTTCCAGGGTCAGATCAGCGACAGTGGCTGTGACGTCATTGTCAGTCATGGATTTCCTTCCAACAGCAGACTCGACGAAAACCTTATGACACTAGGTTTTGAAAAACAAGCATCATTGGGCACACTCGTCTCATGGCACAACGAGGGTCGTACGCGAAGGGCGTAGCCAAGCGCGAAGAGATCCTCGAACGTGCACTCGATGTGATCGCGACCGAGGGCTACGACGGCGCGAGCGTCAAGCGCATCGCGGAGGCCGTTGGGCTCAGCCAGGCGGGCTTGCTGCACTACTTCGACAGCAAAGAGGAGCTGTTCACCGAGGTCCTGCGCAAGCGTGACGAACACGACGGTGAACAGTTCGGTCTGCCCGATGACAGGTCGAAGGACGCCGATCCGGTCGACCCCGCCGTGATCCGCGACAGCGTGATTCGCGTCATCCGCCACAACAGCGAAGTTCCAGGTCTCGTCGAGCTTTTCTCGCGCTTGGCCGTCGAGGCCGCGAACCCCGAGCATCCCGCCCACGACTACTTTCTCGAGCGGGGCGAAACAGTGCGGGGAGCCTTCGAGCTGACTGCAGCGTCCGACAGCCTGCCACCCGATGTCTATGCCCGGATTCTGCAGGCAGTCGCTGACGGCCTGCAGCTCCAGTGGCTCGTCGACCCCACCGTTGACATGGCGGGTATCATCGACCAGCTCCTCGCCGCCCTAGAGCAGAAGCCCGCCGCGACACCGTGACCAATCCCACACCGCTACCAAGCCGAGAGGCACCCGTCGTCGAAACCACCTCCGGCGCAGTGCGGGGCCTGTGGCGCACCAGCGGTGAGGCTCGGTCTGCCGCCTTCCTCGGCATCCCGTTCGCCCGGCCACCGGTCGGTGAACTACGGTTCGCGGCGCCGGTTCCCATCGAGCCGTGGACCGGCGTTCGGGATGCTACGAGCTTCGGCGCGACACCACAACGCGGCCCCGTCGCCGAGGTCACCCTCATCCCCGAGCCGTCGGTTCCCGGAGACTCGACCCTGAACGTCAACGTGTTCACGCCCCGACCCGGCGACCCGTCAGCACGGATGCCGGTACTGGTCTACATCCACGGCGGCGGCTACGTTTCGGGATCGCCGGCAAGCCCCTGGTACGACGGCGAGTCGTTCGCGCGCCGCGGAGTCGTCACTGTCGTCGTGTCCTACCGGCTCGGTTTCGACGGGTTCGGCCTCATCGAGGGAGCCCCGAGCAATCGCGGCGTGCGCGACTGGCTGGCGGCGCTCGAATGGGTCCAGCGCGAGATCACGGCGTTCGGCGGAGACCCGGATGCTGTCACGATCGCCGGGCAATCCGCTGGCGGTGGCGCCGTGCTGACGCTGCTCGGGATGCCGGCTGCCCAGCACCTCTTCGAGCGGGTCTGGGCGCTCTCCCCGGCGCTCGGCGATGTCTCGCTCGCGCGCGCCGAGAACGTTGCGGCGCAGCTCGCTGAACTCGCCGGGGTCCCTGCCACGCGCGACGGATTCGCATCCGTCGATCCGGATGCGCTGATCGGGCTGCAGCAGACGGTCAGCGAGCGTGGCGGAGCCCGACTGTCGGGAATTCGCTCGCTGCTCGACGACGGTCTGCCGTGGGGTCCCCTCGTCGACGGTGATCTGCTGACGACCACGACGCCGGAATCGATCGCATCGGGGGTTGGCGCGAACAAGCCGCTGGTCGTGGGATCAACCGACGACGAATTCACGATGATCACTGACGACGCCCGCGGTAAGCTCCGCTTCGTTCCGGCCACAGTCGCGCTTGGTGCGCTCGGTGTGAGTCGGCCGATGCGGCGCGGCTATCTTTCCGACAATGCGGAGCAGCACCGGCTCGGTACGGCAGCCCTGCTCGGCCGCTACGTTTCCGACAAGGTGTTCCGCAGCGGCGTCGTACGGATTGCGGCGGCCCGTGGCGAAGCGCCGACCTGGGTGTACCGCTTCTCGTGGGCCTCGACGCGCATCGGCTGGGCGTGCCACTGCGTCGACGTGCCGTTTTGGTTCGACGTGCTCGACCGGGAGCGGGTTGACGCACTCACCGGCGACGACCCGCCTCAACTCCTGGCGGATGCGGTGCACGGTGCTGCGTCAGCCTTCGTGCGGGTTGGCGATCCGGGGTGGGAGAAATGGTCGGCCGAGCCCGGTCGCACGCGGATCTTCGACGCCACTGGCCCCGGAACCATCGCGGACGGCTACGCCAGCGTCCGAGCCCTGCTCTGACCCGCGCCGGCCGGCTCACGCAAGCGCCGGCACGACCTCCGCCTCGAACAGTTCGATGCCGCTCGTGTCGTATGCCGCTTCGGGAAAGTAGTGGATCGCGTACCCGAGTCCGTGGCTCGCGCGCTCCTGCAGCCGCTCGGCCACCTGCTCGGGAGTGCCGAAACCGAGCGACCCGCGGTACTCGGCCTCGATGCCGGCAAGTCGCTCGTCACCGACGAACGGCGCGAGGCGCCCCAGGACCGCACGCAGGCGTTCCTCTGCCTCTGCCTCGGTCGCACCCACGATCGTGTTGACGTTCGACGACGCGGTGATCTCGCCCGGGTCGCGACCGAGCGTCGCGCAGTGCTCGCGCACGACCGACAGCTTGTGATCGAACTCCTCGACGCTGCCGGCGAAGTTCGTGTACGACGCGTACTTCGCTGCGATCTTCAGCGTGACCTTCTCGCCGCCACCAGCGATCCAGAAGGGAATCCCCGGGCGCTGCAGCGGCTGTGTTGCTTGCAGCGGCTGGGGCTGCACAATCGCGCCGTCGACCTGGTAGTACTTCCCGTCAAGAGATGCCGAGCCCGTCGTCCAGGCCTGGTGCATGATCTCCACTCCCTCGCGCAGCATCGCGAGGCGATCGCGTACCTCCGGGAAGCCGTACCCGTAGGCCCGCCACTCGTGCTCGTACCATCCGCCACCGATACCCATTTCGGCGCGGCCACCCGAGATGATGTCGACCGTTGCGGCGACCTTCGCAAGGTAGGCCGGGTTTCGATAGCCCATGCAGGTGCACATCTGGCCGAGACGGATGCGGCTGGTCGACGCTGCGAACGCTGACATCAGCGTCCACGCCTCGTGTGTCGCCTCCTGGGTCGCGACGGGCACCGTGTGGAAGTGGTCGTAGACCCAGAGGGATTCCCAGGGCCCTGCATCGGCGCGCTGAGCCAGTCCGTTCATCGCTTCCCACTGCCGCGCGGGATCGATTCCCACGAGGTCGAGTCGCCAGCCTTGGGGGATGAAGATTCCGAATCGCATAGCGTCAGCCTAGGCTCGCGTGGCCGAAGCACGGGTCAGTTTTCGACGATCATCGCGAGCGGCATCCTGGTCCGCATCACCGCTATCGCTTCGGGATTCGCGTCGATGAGCACGGCGTCGCGCCCCAGCGCCTGGGCGACAGCACCTGTCGTTCCCGACCCGGCGAACGGGTCGAGGACAGCCTCGCCCGGGCGAGAGGATGCCTGCACGATTCGCCGCAGCACACCCTCGGGCTTTTGAGTGGGATATCCGGTCTTCTCGCGCCCCGCCGTCGGGACGATCGTGTGCCACCACACATCTGTCGGGAGCTTGCCGCGGGCCGCTTTCTCAGCGGTCACGAGCCCCGGCGCCATATACGGCTCGCGATCAACGGCCTCGGAATCGAACCAGTACAGCGCTGGATCTTTCACGTAGACGAGAATCGTGTCGTGCTTGGTGGGCCACCGTTTGCGGGTCTTCGCACCGTAGTCGTACGACCAGATGATCTCGTTGAGGAAGTGGTCGCGACCGAACACTGCATCCAGGAGCACCTTCGCGTAATGCGCCTCGCGGTAATCGAGGTGAAGGTACAGAGTGCCGGAGTCGGCAAGCAGTCGCCACGCCTCGAGCACTCGCGGTTCGAGAAAGCCCCAGTAGTCGTCGAACCGGTCGTCGTACACACGCAGGTCTCCCCGCAGCCGTTCGTAGTCGCGACCGTGGAATCCGCGCCGGGTCACAGCGCCCGGAAGCCGCTCATCCCGGGGCGTGCTGGCTGATTCGACTGCCCGCTCCCGGAGGCGCCCGGTGTTGAACGGGGGGTCGAGGTAGACCAGACCGAAGGACGCATCCGGCAGTCCGCGCATCACGGACAGATTGTCGCCGTGATGGATCGTGACGGTCACGGAACCCGATGCAGCCACGCGTCGGTGGCGAACTTCGACGCGACGAGAGCCTCTGCTTCGGCGTATTCCTCTTCGGTGATATGCCCGACCTCGGCGCCGTAGAGCGTGGTGAATGTGTCGGCGAAGGCCTGGATGATCGCCTCGCGAGGCAGTCCCGTCTGCCGCCGCAGCGGGTCGACGCGTTTGGCGGCCGAGGTCGTCCCCTTGTCGCTGAGCTTCTCCCGGCCGATGCGGAGCACGTCGGTGAGCACCTCACCGTCCATGTCGTAGCTGAGGGTCGCGTGATGCAGCACACCACCATTGGCCAACCGCTTCTGCGCGGCGCCGCCGATCTTGCCCTCCGGGCTCGCGATGTCATTGAGCGGCTGGTACGTCGCATCGATTCCCAGCGAGCGCAGCGCCTGCAGAACCCAGTCGTCGAGGAACGCGTAGGAGTCGGCGAAGGTCATGCCCGCCACCAGCGACGCGGGAACCGAGAGCGAGTACGTGATGATCGCATCGGCGCCCATGAGCATCGCGCCGCCGCCCGAGATTCGCCTGACGACGTCGTAGCCATGACGGCGAGCACCCTCCGGGTCCACCTCATTGCGGTACGACTGGAACGATCCGATGACGACCGCCGACTCATTCCATTCCCACAGGCGCAGGGTCGGCATCCGTCGCCCGTCGCCCACACGGGTCGTGAGTACTTCGTCGAGCGCGAGGTTCATGCGCGGCGAGACCGGGCGGTCGTGGACGATCTGCCATGAGAAGTCTTTCCAGCCGGATGCGGTCACGAGCGCCCGGCGCACCACGGTGCCCACGGCCTCGGGCGTGAACCCCAGAAGTTGTGCACCGTCAGGGAGCGCCGCACGTACGGCCGCAGCGATCGTGGGCACGTCGGCTTCGGAGGGAAGGCCCGACACCGCCGCGTTGATCGCGCCGAGGGCATCGTCGGGCTCGAGGAAGAAATCGCCAGCGAGTCGCACATTCGCCAAGCGCCCGGCTTCGACATCCAGGTCGACGACGACGAGCTTTCCGCCCGGGACCTTGTACTCAGCGTGCATGGCACCAGCCTAGGAGGAGCTGCGCGCCGAGGCGCGGACCGTCAGTCGCGGACCGGGAAGCGGGCATCGAGCCACGCCAGGAGGTCAGCGCGGACCTCGGCCTGCTGGGCCTCGTTGAAGATCTCGTGCCGCGCTCCCGGGTAGACGAGCGTGGTGACATCGGTGAACCCCGAACGCGTGCGATAGGCATCCGCCAGCAAATGGTTGCTGCGCGGGCCGCCGACGGTGTCCTCGCGCCCCACCATGATGAGGGTCGGCACGTCGTGCTCGAGATGACGACCGGGTTTGCCGAGCAGTCGGAGCGTATCGACGGGCCCGAAGAGCTTGGCCAGCGGAGTCGAGGTCGTGAGCGGATCGGCGAGGAACGCTTCGGCAACTGCCGGATCGGTCGAGAGCCATTCCATGCCGTTGGCGTTCGGGCCCTGCCACGGCGCGTTCAGATCACCCGAGTTCAGCGATCCCGGCCAGCGCAACGCCGACCCGCTGAGGATCAGTCCATCGATCGCCGCCGAATGACGGTTCACGAGGATCTGCGCGATGAAGGATCCCCACGAGTGACCGAGCAGGATGAAGGGAAGATCCGGATGCTCCGCCCTAGCCATCTCGCTCAACTGCCAGACCGCGTCGATCGTCGCACGCAAGCCGCCGGGGCCGAGGCGACCGAGGCGCTCGCTGCTGCCGTGCTGGCGCATCCCGGTGCGGCCGTGACCGCGATGATCGTCGGCGTAGACGATGAACCCAGCATCCGTCAGCGCACCGATCACCGCGCCATAGCGGCCGGCGTGCTCGCCCACGCCGTGGAGGAGATGGATGACGCCGCGGGGAGTGGTCACGGGAGTGGCGAGGTCGTAGACGATCTCGACACCGTGCACGTCGGTGTACTCGGGCATGCCGGAAGCTTAGCGGGCCGGGCAGAGGCTGATGCGAGATGCCTCTTGCGGCGAGTATTTAGCTAGATAAGCTAGCGACGTGCGAAATCGTCGCTGGCTCGGCCTCGTGTTCATCAGCATCGCCGTTTCGCTGATCATCGTCGACTCGACGATCGTCAACGTGGCTATTCCGGCGATCGTCGACGATCTCGGGATCACCTCGACGCAGGTGCAGTGGGTGCAGGAGGCCTACACACTGGTCTTCGCGTCGCTCCTACTCGTGTTCGGATCACTGGCAGACCGCTTCGGCCGCCGCCGCATCATGCTGCTCGGCGTCGTGATCTTCGTGCTCTCGTCCATCGCGGCAGCCTTCGCGCCCACCGGAGACCTGATGATCCTTGCGCGGCTGATCCGGGGCATCGGCGGTGCGATGATCCTGCCGACCACCCTGTCGCTGATCAACGCGACTTTCCGTGGCCGCGAGCGCGGAATCGCGTTCGCTGTCTGGGGTTCGACAATTGGCGGCATGGCGGCGGTCGGGCCGCTGCTGGGCGGATGGCTCACTACCGCGTTCTCGTGGCGATGGGCGTTCGGGATCAACATCCCGCTCGGCATCCTCATCATCATCGGGGTGCTGCTGACGGTTGCCGAGTCGCGCGATGAGAACACCCGCTCGATCGACATCATGGGCGGCGCGCTCTCGTTCATCACGTTCGGCGCACTTGTCTTCGGCCTCATCGAGGGGCGGACCCTGGGGTGGTGGGCCACCGAGGGCGACTTCACGATCGGGTCCTGGACCTGGCCGTGGGCGCTCTCTCCCGTCCCCGTCGCGTTCCTCATCGCAATCCTCGGCGCCGTCGCCTTCATCGCGTGGGGCATCCACCGCGAGCGTACGGGTCGGGTCTCGCTGCTCTCGTTCAGCCTCTTCCGCATCGGTACCTTCCGAAACGGGAACATCGCGGCGATGCTCGTTTCGCTCGGCGAGTTCGGCATCATCCTTTCGCTCCCCCTCTGGCTGCAGTTCGTTCTCGGGTTCGACGCCCTGCAGACCGGGCTCATCTTGCTGGCCCTCGCTGGCGGGTCGTTCGTCGCCAGCGGCGCGGCAGCCGGCGCGAGCTCGCGTATCCCGGCGGTCTGGGTCGTGCGCGTGGGTCTTGCCGCCGAGATCATCGGCGTGGTGTGGGTCGGGCTGGTCATCGCTCCGGATGCCGCGTGGGGCTGGGTCATCCCCGCCCTGTTCATCTACGGATTCGGGGTCGGCCTTGCCACCGCGCAGCTGACCGGCGTCATTCTGGTGGACGTTCCCGTCGAGCGAAGCGGCCAGGGCTCAGGGACCCAGTCGACAGCTCGCCAGATCGGTTCGGCGCTGGGCATTGCCATCCTCGGCACCGTCCTATTCACGAGCACCGCCGGCATCCTCGCCTCGAACCTCGAAGACCAAGGAATGGCCAGCGACCAGGCCGATCAGATCGTGACGGCAGTCGTTCAAAGCGCCGGCGGTGCCATCGCGCAGCTCGAGCAGTCGCCGGCGACGTCGGCTGCCGCGGATGCCGCCAAGACCGCCTTTTCAGACGGCACCCGCTACGCGGCGTTCACCGCTGCCGGGTTCTTGGCCATCGGGCTGGTCGCCACACTCGCTCTCCCCTCCCGCCGTCCGGAAGAGGCGACCGAGAGCGACCACAGCGAGAACGCACCGAAGACCGCGACTGACTGATCCCCGGCCGCGCGGTGCTGCCCCGGGTCCACGGAAGTAGGACGCGCAATTTCCTTAGCATGACTAATGAGCTATGCTAAAGAAACCGTGACCGAACCCACATCATTTCCTGATTCGCATCCCCTCGCCGGCGACGCCTCGCAGTTGCGCATAGGCGTCTTCCGGTTTGCGAGGCGGATGCGCACGGAGCGCTCGGTCGACTCGATGAGCGATGGTCAGTTCGCGGTTCTCGCGGGCCTTTACCTGCACGGACCGCGCACGCTCGGCCAGCTCGCGGAGCGCGAGCGGGTCTCGCCGCCGTCGATGAACCGAACGGTCAACTGTCTGCAGGATGCCGGATATGTCGAGCGGTCAGCAGATGACAGCGACGGTCGCAAGGTCGTCATCACGATCACCGATGCCGGGCGAGCCGTTGTCGACGAGACGACTCGACGCCGCGATGCATGGGTCGAGACAGTGCTTGCTGACGTCAGCGAACAAGAGCGGATGACGCTGGCTGCGGCCGCGGAGATCCTGCAGCGGCTGGCAGCGCAGTGAGCACAATGTTCCGGTCCCTCGGGATCTTCAATTACCGTGTCTGGTTCATCGGCGCTCTCGTGTCGAACGTCGGCGCCTGGATGCAGTCGACAGCCCAGAACTGGGTGGTCCTCACCGAGCTGACTCCTGGTGATGCGGGTGCCGTCGGGGTCACGATGGCCCTCCAGTTCGGGCCGCCCCTCCTGCTCGTGGGCCTGACGGGGTGGGCAACCGACCGGTTCGAGCGACGCCACATCCTGCTCGCGACGCAGGGCGTTTCACTGCTGCTTGCCACGGCGATCGGCATCCTCATCCTCACCGGCGCCATGACGCTCCCCCTCATGTATGCGTTCGCCCTGGGGCTGGGCCTTGTCGCCGCCTTCGACAATCCGGCGCGCCAGGCCTTCGTCTCGGACTTGGTGACGAAGGAGAACACCAGCAACGCTGTGGCGCTGAACTCGGCATCCTTCAACGCGGCGCGGATGATCGGACCCGCAGTGGCGGGCCTGTTCATCGTTCTGGTCGGGACCGGATGGATGTTCATCGTGAACGCGTTCACCTTCCTCGCAACGATCGGCGCCCTGCTCGCGATGCGCCGGCACGAGCTCACCCCCCGCGCTGTCACCCACGGTAGTTCCCGCCTCTCCGACGGATTTCGCTATGTCGCCACCCGACCCGACCTGATCGTGGTCTTCATCGTCGTGTTCCTGCTGGGCGCGTTCGGCATGAACTTTCCGATCTACGCCTCCACGATGGCTCTCGAGTTCGGCGCTGGAGCCGACGGATTCGGCCTGCTGAATTCCGTGCTCGCGATCGGGTCGCTCACGGGCGCCCTGCTTGCCGCCAGGCGCGACCGCGCGCGGGTTCGGGTCGTGATCGCCGGGGTCCTCGGATTCGCGGTGGCGTCAGCGATCTCGTCTGTCATGCCGACGTACGCGCTGTATGCCGTAACGCTGGTGTTCACCGGATTCACCGTCGTCACGATCCTCTCGACGGCCAACGGATACGTCCAGGCAACGACTGACGCTCACCTGCGCGGGCGCGTCCTGGCGATCTACGTCGCCATTCTGCTCGGAGGCACCCCGGTGGGGGCACCGATCGTCGGCTGGGTTGCGGACGAGCTCGGGCCTCGCGCCGCCATCCAGCTAGGAACCCTCGCGTCCCTGATCGCCGCGGCCATAGCCATCACCTGGCTCGTCTGGTCGGGGCGAGTGCACCGGGGTGGCAGGCTCCGGCTTCGACTTGACGAGACGCGCCCCCTCTCGGTCATCACACAGCCGATAGCCAAGGCTTCCGCGTCGAACTGAGGTCAGGCCGGCTCCGCAAGCCGTGACGCGAGCACGGATCCAGCGGCCTCGAGGTAGCGCTCCGGACTGGCCAACGCGGCGGCCGGATCCCCCGCAATTTCGGCGAGCGAGAGTGCCGCAGCGAATGCGTGAGTGTCGGCAGCGCCGTCGACGCGGCCCGCGACAAGCGCCGCACGTGCTCCGGTGCGTTGCGCCAGCCGGGCGACGACCTCCGGCACCTTCCCGGCCGTTGTCGCCCGATCGTAGGCGCCTTCACCCGTGACCACGATCGTGTCGGGCGTAAGGAGCCTGGGCAGTCCGATGAGTTCGGCCACATAGCGGGCGCCGGACACGATCTTCGCACCCCAGACGTGCATAGCGAACCCGGCTCCACCGGCGGCTCCCGCGCCCGGCACGTCCGGCGGCGTCCCCATCTTCGCAGCCCACGCCGCGAGCGCCGCATCAGCCTCGGCGATCTCGTGGTCACGCAGACCCTTCTGAGGGCCAAAGACAGCGGCAGCGCCCCGAGGACCGCACAGCGGAGTGTCGACGTCGGCGAGCACCATCACGCCGCCCGAGGGCAGGGAGGCGAGCCCTGACAGGTCGACGCTCGCGACATCCCTGAGGCCGCGAAGGCCCGGCGCGATCGGCTCGCCATCCGCATCAAGGATGCGTGCACCCAGGGCGCGGAGGATCCCGGCCCCGCCGTCCGTGGAGGCACTCGAACCGAGACCGACCATGATGCGGGATACGCCGGCTCGCATCGCATCGACGATCGCCTCGCCCACCCCCGTGGTGTCAGCATCCCAGGGACGCAGACGACCCTGTAGCGCTTCGATTCCCGAGGTCGACGCCAACTCGATGACTGCGGTAGCGCCGCCCCACGAACCCTCCGGAGGCACGAGCACCCACGCGCTGTCATGGCGCTCACCGTCAGCGCCTGTCGCCCGCATCGGCCGCAGCGTGGCGCCGGGGATCGCCGCCAAGAACGCGTCGAGCGTCCCTTCGCCGCCGTCAGCCATCGGACGAACGATCACCTCATCGTCGGGCCTTGCCCGGCCCCAGCCCCGCGCCAACGCGTCAGCTGCACGCCGCGCCGATACCGACCCCTTGAAGCTGTCGGGCGCGATCACAATGCGCCGTTTCACGGTCACGCCGCGAGTCTACGGATCTTCGCGAGCGCGGTAGCTGCGCGCCGCAACCCACACCAGCGGCACCTCCCGCCGATAGCCTCGAGGCGTGACCACCGCGCGCCACACCATCCATCAGACGAGCGTCATCGCCGCGCTTCTTGACGGCGTCTACGACGGCGAGACCACCGTCGGCAGCCTCCGCCGCCGCGGTGACTTCGGAATCGGCACCTTCGAAGGCCTCGACGGCGAACTCATCCTTCTCGACGACATCTGCTACCGCATCCGAGATGACGGCACGGCTACGGTGGCAGACGACGGCGAAGGGGTGCCCTACGCCGTCGTCACGCGCTTCGAGCCTCACCTGAGCTTCGAGATCACCGGGCGGAACACGCGGGCAGAGTTCACGGCGCTCATCGACGAGAGGCTCGGCTCTGCCAACTACATGTACGCGGTGCGGGTGGACGGCGTCTACGAGCGGATGACGGTGCGTGCCGTCCACGTGCAG
>MDSV01212997.1_pt1 | contig 17402 bp, 20 predicted proteins | sample 810851 | NCBI WGS metagenome assembly MDSV01 (sample SAMN05326640, study PRJNA326480) | marine metagenome | isolation source: seawater | place: Atlantic Ocean: North East | collected 2012 | reverse complement strand
TATGTTAAAATATTGCTGTTGTTTACAGAAGTCCATGTATCAGCACTATTATTTAAAAACGGCTCGTTGTAATCTATCGAGTCAATTACTTTAACTACAGTTTGATTAGACTCTTTGTAAAGTATATCTATAGATTTTATTTTATAAGAAGCATTGTTACCTGGTTGGCAATTGCTTAAAACATCTGGAAAAGGAATTAATAAATCTATGTTTTGAACTCCATTTTCCATAAATTCTAATATAGTACTTCTATAAGCTTTGTTTTCATCTTCAGGTGTTTGATCACCCGCGCCACTGCTTGTTTCTCCGCTACCTAAAAAATAACCTTTTTGTTTAGGTATGAAGCATATTTGAGTAAAAGGCGCCATTAAAGAATATTCACCGTCGTCAAACTCAAATCTATAACTTAATCTAACAAATTTACTTTCTAAATAATCTGGATCACCTGGCCAGTCATCGCCTTGGTTAAAATCAAATGTAATATTTTCACCAGTCATTGTTGTTGCTAAAAAAGTAATGTCACCAGCATTAACTGTGGCAGGCGCAGCATTTAAGACTACAGAAGTGTTGTTGTTTACAGCTGTAACATAAAAATAATCTTCAGCACCAAAATTAGCATTATTATATTGAACAGCTAGCATACCTTTATAAATACCTGTAGTGTTAGCTATAAGCAACGTGGCGGTTGAAGAATTAGTTGTTGTTGGGGTTACAACTTTTTGTAATAAACCTATAGATTTATATGGGTTATATTTAGCTACAGATATATGATTTTCTTCAGTATAATAAGAGCCATTAGCCGCTAAATCTAAGTTTATTTTTCTAGGTTGATTTCTATTATCAGTCCAAAACAAAAGGGTTTCTATAACGCTGACTCCTGTTATAGGATTAGATGTTGAAAAATTTAAAAACGATCCAGTTACTAAAAGTAAAGGTGTAGTATTAGGCGTATAACTGTATATATAATGATTAGTATTGTTAGTTAAAAAAACAATAATCTTATTTTTATTGCTAATACTTTTATAACCTATTACTTCAAAACCATTTAAACCAAAATTATTAACTAAAGTATTTCCTAAAACAGTTTCTAAAGCACCTATATCATCAGCTTCAGATTTACCTACAGATATGTTCTGCGCATCTCTATATTCACCATTAGGTATTAATCTATCATCCAAGTCTTTATTCATCTTGGATCTTAGAAAACTATTTTTAATTTCAGCCATGTTTGTTATTTAATCCATTTAGATTTACCTCTCATAACTTGAATCACTTGATCAAGCTTAAGGTTAGATAATCTTATTTTAGCATTTCTTAATTTAGCGCTTCTTTCTTGTTTAAATCTTCTTACCACATACTCTTGAACACCAGAGCTAACGGATAAAATAGCATGTATTATATAAGCGTATAAAGCTTCTTCAGCTAGTTTAGGTATTCTAGCATCTAAATCGTAAGCATTACCATCAGAAATATATTGTAACAGTATTAGTTTATTCGCTAAATTACTAGTAAAATTAAATGTACCTTTTCTTTCATCTATTTTAAACCAACCATTTTTTTGACTAGTCTGTGGTTCTAATCCATATCTTTGACCTAAAAACCCATCGTAAACACTTCTATCCAAAACGTTAGCATTATTTAAATCATTTTTAAATCCACCACTAATATATCTAGGATTTGCTTTATTCCAAGTGGCATTAGATTCAGAGGTTACCTCTGTATTAGTATCATTACTATCTTGTATTGGATTACCTTCATCGTCTTGAGAAAAAGTATAATAAGGACTTTGATTTAAATTATTAGTTGGATATATGGGGTGTAATACACCTAATTCATCAAACCAAGATAATTTAACATAATTAACATAGTCTTGAGGTATAATTAAACTTAAAGAAGAAGGTACTGTTAATTCAGAGGATTTAACACTTTTTAATGTATCATAACTAAACTCTTGTAAACCTCGTCTTGCATGAAATATTACATCTGTTCTTTTAACACTTGTTATAAGTTTACCAGCTCCAACGTACGCTATTAAGAAATTATCAATTACATCGTTTAATCTAGTGTATTCATAATCACCGTGTGTGTTGTTTAGCGTGTCTTCGTTTAATTGAATTTTTAAATAAGTGTTAACTGTTAAAGCTTCGGGTACGGTAACTACATTTGGACTAGACATGGTCCAAACAGTAACTCTTCTTATGCTTAACTGTGTATTAGTAGGCACACCACCAGCTGGCAAAACTTTGCTCATCACTAAAGTGTCAACACCAGCGTTGCTTGTTTTTGAAACTATAGTTCCATAGTTAAAACCAGTTGTTTTATTTATAACAGCAAATATATCACCACCTAAAGCGTTTGCGTTAGCAACTATAGTTAAATTAGCTTGACCAGCCGCACTAGCACCACTTGATAATGCATCTGTATCGGTTGAAACTGGTGTTAATTCTGTCCATATATTTGCGTCTGGACTAGTAAATATTTTAAAATTATTTAAATTATAACCATTAGTTCCTGGATCAGAGTAATTACCAGAACCAACAACTAGATCAGTATTAAAAGTACTTATAAAAGTTTGATTAGCGTTGCCATCAGATGTAAACTGCTGTGCTCCAGCGTAATATTGTCTATTAGTTTCGGTTATTAAACCGCCGTCAGGTATTGGCATAATTTATTATCTTTGTTGATTAATATTTTCTTGTGCAACTTGTTGAGCAGCTACTTGTACTATTTCAGGGCTTCTAATTACAACACCAGCATATAATAATATTTTTAATATTAATTCTGTTTGCTCTGCGGGATGTAATTCAAAATTAAATGAAGTTGAAGAATTAAAAATGTATTGATTGTTTAAACCAGTTGTAAAATTCCATATAGGAGCTATTGGTTTTCTTATATAGGACAATGTAATACCACTCGTTATAGAGTTTGGGTATACAGTAATTTTATTGTTTTTATATGTATATATAGGATAAGTAGTTGTTGGAGAGGTTAAATTAGATGATAATAAATGATATAAATCTTTAGTACCAACTCTTTCTAGTTCTTGCGTAGGTAAAACACCTGCTGTATAAAACAAATCTCCTAATCTATAAAATTCTTTTGGGTAAACATTTACAACTAATGTTTGACCAGCTGTTGGTTGTGAAAAGAAATTTATTGTTGTACCAGATATGTCGTAAGAAGTTTCAGGAAGCAATATACCATTAGCAAATACCTCTACAACGCCATTAGCCACTTGATCAGCGGTAGCCGTTTGTATTTCATATTTTGAATTACTACTGTCTGAAAAAGCAGAATAAGTTAATACTGCGTTTTGCCCAATCGTTTGAGCGGCACTTAATGTAAAAGTATTAAAACCTGTACCAGCGCCTCCTGATTCTGATCTGTTTGTTATTCTTGGTGTACCTACAACTCCTGTTCCAGCCGTTATACACATACCTATCTGTATGTTATTATTAGGCGCAGCTAATACCATAGTTACACTATTGTTGACAGCGTTATTATTATTTGAAGTTGTTCCTGAAGTGGTTATAGCCGGTAAAGTAGTTGTTGCTATTGGTCCTGAACCAGAAAATTGTTGTGGTAAATTAAAAACGTTACTTGAAGATATTGACGCAGCGTTTCCAAATTCTTTAAATATAGATATTTTTTCATCAAGATTAGCTACTCTATCTGCATAATCTGTGTCTGTTTGTGGAATACGTATCTGCTGATTTAAACTATCGAAATACGTTTCAAATATTTCTAATTGAGCTTGAGCACCTGTTTTATTAAACTCAACAGGCGTCATATAACCTCTCTGTTCTTTATTTAGTATTAATAAAACGGTTTGGTATACAGTATTTACGTTTATTGCCATTTTAATATTTTAGTTAATAGTGATTAGGGCCACCAAAGTGACCCTTCACTATAATTATAGTCACATATTATTGTAACTTTTTCTTGATTGTTTTAAAAACCTCAACACCCTCATCTGTTTTAAACCATGCGGCTAACGCTGAGTATGGGTTTTCATCAAAAGGTACGGTCATTAATTTTCTATCATTAGATCCCCAATGGAATGTTCTTTGGTCTTGAGCTATTTTAATTATATTTTGTTCTACAGCTCTAATACCTATATTTCTTAAACCTACATTTTCATCAGAAGCTATAGCTAAAAAAGCACTTGGATTTTTTCTTGCCATAAGTAATAAATCTCTTCTTAACTCTTTAGAGCTTAATGTAGAAACTTTAGAACCTAATTCAACTCTTAGCACCGCTTCAGCGTGATCTATATCCATTTCTTTAGCTGCAATCATTGCATCTAACTCAACATTAATATTGTCAAGTTCATCTTCAGCAACTACTTCAGCTTCCCATTCAGAATATATAATACCTTTTTTAGGGTGGTATAATGATAGTAGTTTTTGTAAATTTTGTTTTTGTTTTGGTACAGCTAAAACACCATCTTCAAATATTATGTGTCCTAGTGTTACCTCTCCTTTTTGATCTTGTACAAAAGGTGAGTTTTGATTCGTGGCATATCTTAATTCTTTTTGCTCCCCTGTTTCTTCATCAAACCATAATAATGAATGTCTGCTTGAGTTTTTAGAATTTAAAGTATATGTTAACGGTTCTTTATCGTGTAATAGAAAATATCTTCTATCTTTAATCTCCCATTTAGGGGCTATTGTTTGTTTTGTTTTTGACATGATATAATATAATATAATTAATAAAAATAAAGGGCTAGGCGCCGAAGCGCCTAACTCTTTAAAGCAATCTTAGTTTTGGAATAATACGAAATTATTCGCAGCTTGAGTAACCAAACATCTTTCAGATAACCAGTTAACTTGCATAGCATCTAAGTTAGTAGTGTAAGCACCACCAGCAGATCCTGTGATCCAGTTTTTGTATCTTCTGTCTTCTGTTTGTGAAGCTCTATATCTAACGTGTAAGAATGGTCTTCTTATGTTAGTACCTAATTGTTGGTCATACACAGTTGATGTTCCAGCAGGTATTAATACACCTTCTATTCCACTTACTGCAACTCCACCTCTTGTAGAAGCATCGTTTAAGTATTTCCAGCTAGTTTTATAGAAGTCATAAGAACCTCTTCTAAAACCAGAGAAACCTAAATTAAGCGCCATGTCTTCAGAGTTTTCAAATAGTCCGTAAGCAGTTCCACCTACAGTACCACCAGAAATTTGTCCCAGCATGTCATCAAAATCTAAATCAAGACCTCTATTTAAGAAAAGCATGTTTTCTTCGATAGCTCCTTGAGTATCAAGGTTTTTAAGTACTTGATCAAAGTCAGATAGTCCTGTTCCAGCTGAGAAGCCAGACATTACATTACCTCTTGCTTGAATAGCAGAGAAAAGACCTTGAGATCCATAAGCGTTGATACCGCCTCCAAATCCTTCGATATTAGCAGCAGCTTGAGCAGCAAAACTTTGTCCACCAGCTCCAGTAGCTAATTCACCTTCAACCATTGCCATTTCTAAGTAATCGTCAAAACGTAATCTTGTTTCAGACTCAGACTTTAAATACCATAAGTATCCTGATGTACCATCTTCTGTAGCAACTTCTACCCATCCGATTTGAGCCATATCAGAACCATTAATTTGGAATGAATCTTTTATGATAATTGGATTGTTAGAATATTGTGTAAATGAAGGCTGTATAGATTTATAAGATCCAGCAGCTCGTCCATTATCTACAGGTCCAGCAGATCCTTTAGCAAAGATAGAACCGTATACAAACATTTTAAGGTTTGTAGCTCCAACTCCTAAAGCATCCCAGTTAGCAGCAGTAAAAGGGTAAGCAATAACTTGCTGTCCTAAACCACCTGGTAAACTTGTTTTTACCACACCTTTAAGTGTAACACCTGTAGCAGGGTTTAATACTACGATAGTATCATTTGGAAAAATAGCATTTTGTACACCACCAGCTAAAGCAAACTCTAGTTGTGCAACACCTGCACCACCAGTTTGAGCTACATTGTTGTAAGATACATGTAATCTATTTTGTTCTGACCAAATTACTTGATCAGATGTCATTGGCATTTCAGCGCCAACCATTCTAAGGAAACCGTTTAAAGTTCTGTTTCCATATCTTTCTACCTCAGCTTCATAAACTTCTGGTAGGTATTGCTGAGCAAAGTCATTAGCTCCAGCATTAAATGCTAGATAATTGTTTTGCAAAGCTAATTGTTGTTGAGAAGGCACAATGCTTCCAAACACAGGAGAAATTTGTCCCATAATAATTAATTTTGTTTTTAGTTAAATTTTCTTGTTTTTATCTTCAGTTTTGAAGAATCAAGACCGCTTATAGCTTTAACTTTTAATCCACCAACAAATACGTCTCCGGTAGGCGCGGGCCTAACATCCTCGGATATGTTTTTAGACTTAGCAACAAGATCTTTAGTAGCATCGGATTTACCTTGCTCATAAAAATGTTGTGCTATTTTGTCAACGTTTTCAGCGGCATACATAGCTTTGTGATAACCTTTAACATCCTTTACATTACCTTTATCATCTAAGAACTTCTTAATTGTGTTTGTAATATTCGATTGTTTAGTTGCAACTTCACTAGGGTTTTTAACACCGTATCTAAATTTCTTTTCACCAACACTGATGTCAAAACCTTTGAAATCATTAGTGAAATAATCTTTAGTATTAGATTTAAAATCCTCATGTTGTTGTTGAGCTGTGTTTTGCTCTTCATTATAGCGATTGAAAAAGTCCATAGCTTTTTGTTGGTCTTGTGTCGTACCAGGTCTCAACTTGATTTCCTCGTAATATTGACTTTTTAAACCATCTAAATGCTTTCTGGCTTTAGCAACCTCTTCTTTATACGCAAGTTTCTTTTTACGAATCTCACGTTCCTCGTCCACTTCTTCATCAAAAGAAAAATTATCTTCAATCATAAAGTTAATCTCGCTTGAATCTAAGTGTGATTTGGCTTGTTTGTAATACTCTCTTAATAGAGTATCGTTGTCTACATTAGTATAGTCAGCGTTTAATCTAACGTAATCTTCTAATGTTCCACCTGTTTCTTTCATAAAGTCTACGACTTTTTCGATGTTCTCAGGTAGTTTAGCTACTTCTCTTGCCTCTTCAGGCGTAGGAGCAATAACTTTTTCTTCAATTTTTTCCCCTAATTCTACTATTTCTTCTTCAACAACCTGCTCTACAGGTTTTACTTCTTCTTTAACTTCAGAAATCGGGCTGGACTCTGATACTTGTTCGTCCACTTTAGGGCTATTTCCGGTTTGTTCTTCCACAACCACCTTCTTTGTTTCTCCGACTTGAATGGCATCTGTTTCTTTTTTAGGTTCTTCTTTTTTTGATAAATCGACTTTAATAATATCGTCTTTTACCAATTGTTTAGGCTTCTTTTTTATTTTAAAAGAGCCTTCTTCTTTTACTTGTTCTGACATAATATAATATAATAATAAAAATTAATAAATAGTTTATTGCGGTTCAAACTGCTCTAAACCAAATCCGCCTAAATTATCCATACCTGCTGATTCAAAATCTGTAGGTAACAAGTCGTTTTGACGTTGCTCAATCATTTTTGATTGTTGCGTTGCTTGTATTTTAGTTCTTTTATCTTTACGATCTTCTATAAATTGTTCTTTTTTTCTATCAGTACTTACTTTAGCTTGAGCTAATTGTAACTGATAATTAAACTCTTCAGCCATTAATTGTTTTTTAATTAATGCTTCTTGCTCCATTCTTTGTATTTCAAATTGAGATTTAGCTTGTTCAATTTGTATTTCAGTTTGTGCTAAAGCTTGCTGTTTTTCAACTTCATTCATAGCCGCTTGTTCAGACTGTTGCATATTAGCCTGTGCTTGAGCTTGAATCATTTGTTGTTGATTAGCTTGATCTCTTTCTTGCTTTTGCTTTCTTTTAAGCTTAAGCATTTGATTTGCTAACTTAAGATTTTTTATTTGTCTAATATCTATAGCATCTTCCAAATCAATACCTTGATTTTGTAATGCTATTTGAATATTTTGTTCTAACTGTGCTTTTTCTTCATCATCAGGTTCTAGTTCTAAAAATATACCAAAATCATGAAGATTTAAAGAATCTATTTCTTTTAATGTTTGAACATTAAAAACAGATATACTTTCTTTTAAAGAGTTGGCTGTTAATGGAAACATTAAAGCATCCGCTATTCTTAATGAAACATTTTCACAAGCTCTTAAAGTTAAATATAAACTAGCATCTAAAATATGTTTTGTAGCTATATTAGAAGCATTGGCAGCCATTTTTTGCAATCCGACTAAAGCGTCTTTGTCTGGTAAACTGCCGTCTCGTGCTTCATTAAGACCTGTTACGTCTCTTATCATTTGTAAATAATACTGATATGTATTTACAAGTGATGCTATTTTTCCGTTTGCACTAGAGGTTTGTAATTCTTGTATAGGTACCTTACCTCTATTAGGATCACCATCTTGTGTTAAACTTCTTCCAACTATACTACCAGTTTGAAAGTACATATTTAAAGCCTCTTGTGGATTGTAATTAGTTCCATTACCTAAATCCACCTCTGCTAAACCATCTACATCTACAAAAACACCATCTGGAACCATACGTTGAATTACTTGTTGTAATTTTAACGATGTTAATTGTATCATATCTGCAAAACCAGTTATTCTACTTACAAGAGATTCTATACGGCCTTGATATAAATTAGGTGCACATATAGTATAGTTCATGTTAACTTTTGTTGTGTCAGAAACTGGCCTTGTCATATTTTCAGCTAATTTCCACTCTAACATTTGAGGTACACCCATTACTTTAGCTCCACTAAATAAAACCTCTATAGATCTTGAAACTCTATTAAAGTTATCGCTAGGTGGAGGGTTAAAAGTATCTGGTTTTTCTAAAGTTTTTTCTAAACCGGTATCAGTTTGTTTTATTTTAAAAACTTGATCAATAAATGTTTTATATTCAAAAAATAATATTTGAACTAAATCATTATCGTAATTAGGATTAGCTATATAACCATCTCTACCTGGATATTTAACCATTTTTTCTAACTCTTGATCAGTTAAATATGGAAACCTTTTTTTAATTTCAGCTAAAGTCATTGACTTTATTTCACCTACATAATATGTGTCTTCAAAATTAGGATCATTAGTATAAGAATATACTAAATTAGCAGGATCAACATACTCTACTAAAACACCATTAGATTTAGTAAAATTTGTTTTTACAGATCCTATACCTATTGTTGTAATATCTTCAATAACTCTTTTTTTAGTTAAATGATATTTATTATTAGCTAAAACATTGTTTATAACTTCTTCTTCAGCTATTTCTATACTTTGTTTATAGCTTAATTGCATATGCAATTCTAATTCTTCTTTAGTTCTTGGAAGATCTACAGCTGGAATATTTGATTGTGAAAAGTCTTGACCAGTATTTTGCTTTGCTGTTTCTAACAAATCTTGAGAGTACATATCTCTAACTATGTTAGTTGCATATTGAGTTCTTTGTTTTAAAGCAAAAGGATCTTGTGAAAAAGCTTTTATATCATAATTTTTAGATGCAATACCATTTACTACTATATCTACAAATTTAGGTATAATAGGTACTGGCTTCCAGTCTAAATTTAAATAAGATAAATCACCATTTATAGATAATTCATCTTTATATTTTTGTACATTTTGCTCTCCTCTAGCATATAATCTAAGATTATGAAAATTTTGGTAACCTGTATTCCATCTACTACCATTAACTCTACCACCTCTAAACCATTCATATTCAATAGCTTGTCCTACTAATAACCCATATTCTAAACTTCTCTTTTCCTCTTCAGATACCATCTGATCAGGAAACGCACTATTAATACCAGTGTTTAATTTCATCTAATTAATTATTTTTGATTCTCTACCTTTGTTATTATATTTTGCAAAACTTAAATTAACAGGTTGTCTTACAGTTTCAGGTATGGGTCTATATTTGTTTTTATTACAAGCCATGATAGCTAAACCAGAGCTTATAGATGCATCGTGTTTTGTTCTATTATTTATATCAAACGCCGCCCAATCTTCTAATGTTCTTTGAAAGTACATTGTCCCATATTGCTCATTGTTATAACCAACAAACATTTCTATATAAGCTTCAATAGCGGCTGCGTGAGCTTGCTTAACATCTTCACTTGAATTAGGTATACCACCTATTTCTTTTTCAGCAACAGATAATTTATACATTGTTTTATCAGGCCTGTTCATAGAATAGCCTCTATAACCTCTTCTTTTAAAATGATATAACAACCTTGGTTTGTTGTTTTCAGCAAGAAGTGGCATACCATAAAAAACACAAGCCATAAGAACATCTTCAAAAAATATTTCTGCGGTTTGTGGTCTTGATATATATTCTAAAAAGAATAAATTAGGTGGACAATCATCCATTGTAAACTTTGTTAATCCATGAAGTGATCCTTTAGATCCTCTACCGTCTACTGTTCCTGATATATCATATGAGTCACAACCAAAAGCACCCATGTGTTCATTTGCAGGATATTTTATACCATTTTTAATAATAATTTTATTTTGTTGGCTTTCGTTAGGAACCCATGAAACAAAAAACCTACCTTGTTTACTTGGAACAAACATAACGCTTGTATCTTTAATCCCATCTACCCACTGAAAATTACCCTGTGTTACAATAGTAGAGTGTTTTAAATCTTCATTATAATCTATTTGTTCGTATATTTTTGTAAGATTAAACAAAGATTGTTTTGTTTCATCTCTGAAAGCATGTTTCTCTGTACGTGGAAACTGTCTATATAATTCATTGAGTGCATCAGGATCATTCTTAAGGCCATCTACTTCATTTTCCCAGTGTTCGATAACACCGATTTCAATGGGGAAACCATCTGGCCCTTCTTTAGGTTTTTGCGGTGTCTCAAAGACAGGTAAGCCATAAGAATCGATGTATCCTTCGTAATTCCACTCCATAGGTATGAACAAGCTATATAATCCCGAGCTAGTCTGCCCATTGCGGTTTCTTCTGGTAACGTCTGAGTCATCATATAATTTTTTATAATTTCTACCTCCTTTATCCAAAGCATTTGATGTTGAACCCATCATACACTTACCTATAATTCTAGAACCTAATCGTAAACAAGTTTTTGTAACCCTCCAGTTGTTTAATATATTGTCAGGTTTTTCCCACTTACCAGATTCATCATGCACAAGTAGTTTTAATTTTTCACCATCATAACTGTTGTCTCCAGTATTTTTCCAGTCAATAGTTGTATCTAATCCTTCTAATTCTTCTAATTGTTCGTTATTATCTAGTTTACGTCTTGTAAATCTACTAGCTGGAACTCTGTATGCAAGCTCTGTTTTTGGTCGATCCATACCGTCTTGAATCGGTTTGAAGAAAAAAGGATAGTTGACGGAAATTGGTACGATTTTATCGGTAAACATTTTTTTCGCATCAGCCCCAGACTTTGATAAGACACCGTATCTAGCATCACTAGAGATAGTGGCAAGGTTGACAGTTTCGCCTGATGCCATGAATGAAAAACCAGACCGTCTGTTTTTGAGGTAACACATTCCGTAGCAACGTTTATCTGCTTTACAAGCTTCCCAGAATATAAAGAATAATCTGTTTGCTTCCCTAAAATCTGCTTGCCCAACATCAATCTTGGACCACTGCAGGTACATGTAATGAGTACCAGTAATATAAGTAGCTTTACCTTTATTAGTGAACCAATAGCCTTCGTGACGCCTAGCAAATTCTCTATCAATATACGCATACCATTTTTCTTTAAAATCATCTGGATATTGTTTCCAGTCAAATATTGTTTTAATCTTTTTTAATGCCTTGGGATACTCGTGTACTTGCCACTTGTTGTAATCTTTATTAACATCTTTTTCTTTTGGTAATGCTATTTTTAAATTTTGTATTTCATAAACATCACCTATTTGACCAGTTTTAGATATAACAACAACATCATATTCTTTATTATATCCATACTCCCATTTTTTAGATTTATTTAATCTTTTTATTACATGAGGTTTTATATGGTCAATTACTTTATATAAAGTTTGCTCGTACATTATTTAGATCTTCTTTCTGCAAAACCGCCAAAAGCTTCTTTTTTCTTTTCTTCTTTTGGTTTGTCGTTTAACATATCTTCTTCTTCTTTAATACGATTAAGTATTTCAAAAGCATCAAATATAGCTAGCTTTTTTGTAGCAGCTGCATTTTTTAATCTATCAGCTGATATATCATCATCAGAATCAACAATAGCCTCTTTTGCAACTTTAATAAGTTCTTCAACCGCTCTGTGCCCAGCTTGGATTATATTCTTCTTCGTTTCCTTGACGTTCATGTTTTATTACAATATCATTTGATTTCATACAATATAAACGCTGGCCATCAACTAAAAATTCATATTCACCAAAAGGTTTGTAGCCTATAAGGTCTCCCTCGTTGATTTCTAGCGCTTCTAACGCACTATTACCATATTTTAATACACCAATAAGGTTTTGTTCTAAAACGTTATGTATTTCAACATTATCTTTAAGCGGTGCAACAAAACATCTATCACCAAAAGACTTCCATTTGTCTTTAGATTTATATAAATAAACTTGATCTTGTTGTACAAAATATAAACCGTCTTTAAAATACGACTTACTATTTTTTTCTTCACCTTTTACATTATACCATCTTCTAAATACATTATGATGAATCATTATTAAATCACCTTTTTTAACAGGTGTTTTATATGATAAAGGTACTTCTATTACTTTAGCTATATTATTTACAGCTTTAAAAGTTTCTATTTGAGTATTGATTATGAGGCTTTTGTCACCTACCTTAACTTCATTATTATATCGCTGACCGTAAGGTTCAACGATAAAATCAAAAACGCTTTTCATTAATACTCTAAATCATACTCAACGGATATAGCCATGTTAGAATTAAATTTCTTCCACGGCAATATCTCGTTGTTTTTTTTAATGTAAATGTTATAAGAATTATCTTCTGTATCAAAAAGTATATGAGATATAGTGTGACCTCCATATACAGATTGCGCTAGAGAATAATGCATTGCATCGGTTTTGTAATCAGCACCAATACTAATTTTTCTAATAACAGATGACATTACTCTTTAACTTCCTCTTCTTTTTCAATTGGAGTAAAAGAACCATCTTCAAGATTTATATTAATTGATCCGTATTCTTTTTCTAGTTCTTTTTTAAAGTCTTCAGTTTCTTTGTTTACTTCATGAAACTTAGATAATACTGAGGTTTTTTGGGCTTCTAAAAATCCAACTTCATTTAATAACTTATTTAAGTCTTTTTGAAAGTCTTGAATTTTTTTCAGTTGGTCTTCGGTAATCATTTGTTTTACTTCACTCATTTTAATTTAATTTAATTGGTTATTAATGTATTAATATAGTTACAGGTTTTATTTATTTTTTAAATAAACTTGTAGCCTTTTCTGTCGTGCGTCCGCCAAAATAGGCTAAAACAACGGACATCATTACTTTTTCAAAAGTATCGTTCCAAGTTACACCTATATGAAATGGTATTGAATCTACACTGTCTAATAAGCCAGCAATAGAAAATATAACAATACACCACACTAATACTAATGGGCGTACGTTTTTAGAAAGCCATGAATCTGACATTGAATCGGCTTTCCACCTTGATGTAACAGCTTCCATTTCTTTATTTTGTTGTTCGAATATAAGCTGTTGTAATTTTATTTTGTCTTCACCACTTACATCGGATTTACCTATAGCAGCAATAGCTTCAGCTGGTGAGGTTACACCGCTTAGTACATTTCCCAACGCAGGGTTAACTAATGAAGCAGCACCAAACAATAGTTTACCTACTGTAGTTTCTGCAAATTTTTTTTTAGGTTTAGACATATCTATTCTGCTTTATATGCGGGTGCTTCCCACGGTAAAGTTTTATCACCTTCATCAAAAGATGATCTTAAATATTTTTTTCCTTTCCAGTACATTGCATCTTTATCATAATCTAAATCACCTCTTGCCATTTGATGTATATGAACATTTTCGTGATTTATAGTTTCGTTTATTAACTCTGGATCAGTTATATCTTTGTTTATTAAAATGGTTCCCCTTTTGTCAGCTCTACCTATAACATCTTTTTCTTCAAAAGAAACATTAACTATTGGAGTAGGAAATTTATCAAAAGGTGGTTTTAGTTTAAAACTCATTTTCCTGGAAACATTTTATTAAGTACATTTTTACGCTGTTGACAGCCACAGGGTATGTTTAAACCCTGTGACACTGAATCAACAACTTTTTTAATTCCAGTTGCTTTAGTGAAAGACTCTATTTTATCACCTAAGCCTCTAGATTTCATACTAGCTAATTGCTACTTGTGAAAATACTACAAAAGTAAGCGCTTGTCCAGTTGAACTAACAGTAGCAGGAATACCTCCTACTTTAGATACACCATTTCCTGGAGCTCCAGAATAAGCATCTAAAAGAGCATCTAACACTGAGTACCCACTAGCAGCAGCTGTGTGAGTTAATTGTAATTCAACACCATCTTGCATGATGATTGCTGATTTTGTTGTTGGTGCAGTTTGAGGTGCTCCAACTGTTCCTTGGTGAATTAAAACGATGTCACTTTTGTCAATAACAAATTTGTTTGTGTTTGATGTAGCGACTGATCCACCTGTAATAGGGATTTCTAAATAAGCCATAATAATTGTTTTTGTTTTGTTAATAATTAATTGTTAATTGGTATAATCGTAATGGTGTTATTGGGTTTTTAATGTTTATATCCTTTTTTAGTAGAACCTTGAGACATATTCTTTTCAATAGCAGCTTGTCTTTTAGCTTCATAAGCGCTTAAGTCCCCGCTTTTATCTAAGTCTCCTAAAATTTTATTTATACCATGACCTTTAGAGCTATGAATACCTTTGTTTGGCCCACCATAATTAGAAGCTGAATCAATATTTCCGCTTATACCAGGTTTGTTTTCATTTAACTTGGGGTTGAAGCTGAAATTCCCTCTTATCTCATCTTGAGTAAACAATTTGCTCTTTGCCATTGTTGTTTGCCCTGCTTTATTTGCAGTCTTAGCTATGTAATCGTGGGTTCGTTGTTTTTGAAATTGGTTTTGACCAAATTTTTTTCCGATTCTATCATATTCCTGATTAGATTTTTTTGTACTATCTATAGCTGCTTGCGCAATTGTAGCGGCTTTTTTAGCTTTAATAACTTCTATTCTATTTGATATTTTAGTTTGGCCACCTGTTTCTATTTGAGCACGAGTTTGATTTCCAAGTTCAATTTTTTCAATAGAACTGTTATTAGTTTGAGAAGTTGATCCTTGTTTGTTTTTACTATTAAAAGCAGCGTTATTTTGATCTAATTTTTTTAAGCTTGCAACTTTTGCATTAGCTTCATCTGTTTGTGCTTTAGTAGGTTTAAAATTACTTCCTAGGTCTACTAAAGTACTTTGATAATTTGATAAATTATTTGTAGATTTTTTAGAACTAGTTTCACCACCACCTCCAGTTGAACTAGTAGATCCTGTATAACTTTTTTTAGTATAACTAGGTAATTTATTAATAGTTTTTGGATTTTTTACAGGTGTTTCTGGATCTGTTTCTGGATCTGTTTTACTAGGTCCTTGACCACTAAGAATCATATCTTGCGATTGTGATGGATAGAATCTTTCAATGCTACCATTTCTACTTGCACCTCCTGAAAAGCACCCTGATTTTTTAGGTCCTAATGAAGGTTTTGTTTTTGCGATTTTACTTCCGTATCCCATAATTTTATTTTTTATTTATTGTGTTGCATATGTTTAGACAGGAAAGTATGATCGTGTCTAATATCTCCAGCTAATTTAGATATATGTTTTTCATCAGCTGTTTGGTTAATGTCTTTATATTTACCTCCTTTTTTTTGATCATCTAAAACATCTCTTTTTAAATAGTCAATGTGAGCTTTATCGTCTTTAATCGCGTCTTTCGCGTTACCTTTAGTTATTTTTGTATCCATTATTGTAGTGCTATTAAGTTTGAAATACCTCCAGCAACACCAGTAATTTGAACAACCGAAACCGGTAATACAAATCCTTGAGCTGGATTAGTGAACGTTGCTGTTTTATTATCTGCTGTTAAAACAGATACACTAGGTAATACATCAAAACTATATGTTAATGTTATGTTTGCAGCAATACTAACAGTTTGATCTAAAGTAAAATTAGATGAGTTAGTTACTGAAGCAACTTTAGTACCAGCTGGAACACCAGTTCCACCTACATTCATACCTGCTTGTATCAATGGGTTAGGGGATTTTAAAACTAAAGCCGTATTAGTTGAAGCATTATTATTAGCTGTTGTAATTGTTGAACCATCAGCTCCAGGCGATGTACCTACGAATAAATTATATTCTTTCCAACTGCCTTGGTTTATAGTAAAAAATGTTAACGTTTGACTCGCTTGCATTACAACTGATTTATTTAAAGTTACAGTTGTATTACTCCCGTGAACAACACGCGCAACCATTAAATGATCATTTATACCAATAACCGGATTCATTGTAGGACATGTTATATACATACCTACTTTTATATTTTTATTTAAAGCTAATACTATTGTTAAAGACGGAACCGCATTAGCAACAGACGCTGCTGTAGTTGATTCTGTTATTTTAATTGCACCATCAATTAATTGAGTAGCACTTACAACGGGGACAACTCCACCTTTGTAAGATTCTGTGTAATAATTTCTAATCATTTTTTTTTATTTTTTATTTTTATTTTTATTACAAAAGTTTCTAGCGGCGTCAACACTGCCAAATCCCCATTTTTTTAAAGCCATAGCTTTTCTAGTTGGCTCACCTTTAGCGTCTTTCATTGCTCCTTTCATACCAGCAAATCTACATGCAAAAGAAACTCTTCTAGGATTAGTACCAGATGTTTGCCTACTACCTAGTTTTTTACCAGTTTCTTTAGTATAATCAGATCGCATTTTACGATTTTGCTTTTCGTATGCTTTTTCTTTTATTGCTGGTCCTTTTACTTTATAAGCCATTATTTTTATGTTTTAGGTAAAACTTTAATTTTGCCATTTTCAGTTCTAGCAAATCTGTGTGTAGAAGTTTCTTTACTAGGTATTAATTCTCCACTGTATGTACCATCACCATATTTCCAGGTTACTCTTTTATCTGCTCCTTGAGATTCTTTTAAAGCTTTCTCAGTTGGATAATCTTTGTCTCCAGGTTTTGCAGGTGACTCACCTCTTTTTCTTTTTGCATGAATATTAGCCCATAAACCTTTTTTCTTTGCTGCGCCGCAATATTTTTTTAATAATGGTGAATTTAACATAACTATATTATTTTGTATTTAGTTTTACCGTTTTCTTTATAAGCTTTTAAACATCTTCTTCTGTTAG
>MDSV01146460.1_pt1 | contig 17404 bp, 18 predicted proteins | sample 810851 | NCBI WGS metagenome assembly MDSV01 (sample SAMN05326640, study PRJNA326480) | marine metagenome | isolation source: seawater | place: Atlantic Ocean: North East | collected 2012 | reverse complement strand
CATAAATACGAAAAATCAAAATTTGTTATATTCTTTAAGAAAAAATGGATACGCTACAGTACCAAATTTTTTTTCTAAAATTGAATGTTGTAAATTAATTGAGTCAATAGACAAATTCATTAAAGAAAATCCTAAATATATTTGGAAAGATGATACAAATTCAGATAATAGAATTTTTGGAGCAGAAAATATATCTTCTGATACAAAAAAGTCTTTAAACAGTTTTATAAATTATAGCCAAGAAATTGGTGAGCATTATCTCAAACAGAAAATTGGTCTTTTTATGGTCATGGCCAACCGTACAGTTTTTAGAGATAAAAATATGGGCTCGGGAGCAGGATGGCATAAAGATTCTTACGCAAAACAATTTAAGTCTATTTTATATCTTAATGATGTGAGTCCTGGTAACGGTCCGTTTCAAATAATTAAAAATTCAAACAAAAATTTTTTTATGTTTAAATTATTTTTAAAATTAAAAAATAAATTTCCAAGTACGAGATTTTCTCAAGAAGATATTTCAGCAATATTAAAAAATGAACAAAATAAAATTGTTGAGTTAACTGCAAAAGCTGGTACTTTGCTATTAGTTGATACTAGTTTTCTTCATAGGGGCAAGCCAATTGAAAATAGTTTTAGATATGCTTTAACAAATTATTTTTTTTCGCCTAAAAAATTTGAAGATCATAAAAACCATTTTCAACCAAAAATTGAAAATTTAATGCAATAAATAAATTGAACCTTTTTTTCACAATATTCAATAGTTTAAATTTAAATGAGAAAAGGAAATTCTTTTGGATAGTTTTGTTTATTACAATCCTTCTTGTTTTAGAACTTGCTTCGCTTAGTGTACTTTTACCAATAATAAAAATTATTTTTTCATCTGAAAAACTATCTTATTTTGATTTTGACTTCTTTGATAAATATTCTCTTAATCAACAAATATATTTTTTACTTGCAATATTAGTACTTTTTTTCTTATTGAAAAATATATTTAATGCATTTTTGATATATTTCAAAAAACGTTTTTTACAAGATATACAAATAAATTTTTCTTCCAGAGTGTTTTCAAATTATTTAAATCAATCCTACGATTTTTTTTTAAAAAATAATAAACCTCAGATAATGCGGAACCTAGGAATTTTAGCTGAGTATATTATAGTTTTAGAAAACTTTATTAATATTGCTATAGAAGGACTTATCTTAATTTTAATATTATCAATTATTTACTATAGTAACGTTTACGTTGGTTTAACTATAACAATTTTTTCTATTATATTTGTTTATGTAATACTAAAAATTTTTAAAGATAGATTTAAAAAATATGGAGAATTAATAAACTTTTATAACGAAAAAATTTTAAATAATTATCTTGATAGCTTGGGAAGTATTAAAGATATAATTTTACAAAAAAAACAAAATTTCTTTGTTAATGTTTTTATTAAAAATATTTCAGTTCAAGCTAATATTAATGTTAAAAATAGTTTTTTTGGAGAAGTTCCAAGATTATTAATAGAGATAGTCTTAGTTGCAGGAATCGCAAGTTTAATAGTTATATTATCACTTGTTAACCAAGATTTTAACGAAATTATAGTCATTTTAACTTTTACAGTCGCATTGATCTTGAGAGCAATACCTTCTGTTACAAGAATTATTTATCAATCTGGAGGTTTATACTTAAAAGTTGACACAATTAAAAGAGTCCAAAATTTGATATTAAGCTTTAAAGAAAGAGGAAATAATAAAAAGAACATAGATAATATTGATTTCAAAAAAATTTATTTAAAAAAAGTTTCTTTTTTTTATGATGCTAATAATTCAAAAAAAATTTTTAATGATTTAGACTTAGATATAACTAAAAACGAAACAATTGGAATAATTGGTTCTTCTGGAAGTGGAAAATCGACTCTTTTAGATTTAATTTGTGGAATCTTGACTCCAACAAAAGGAAAAATTTTCTTGGATAAAGATCTTCTTAATGAAGAAAAAATATATAGTTGGCAAAATAAGATAAGTTACATTTCTCAAAAAAATTATTTATTGAATGGAACTATTTTACAAAATATTGCTTTTGCAGAAAATGCAGACGATATAGATATAAATAGAGTGAAGGAATCACTTAAATTTTCAAAACTTGAAAATTTAGTAAGAGATAAAGCCAATGGTTTAGATTTTAATATTGGTGAAGATGGAAAAAATATTTCTGGTGGTCAAAGACAAAGAATAGTTTTGGCAAGAGCGATCTATCGTAAAGCTGACTTAATTATTTTTGATGAGGCAACTTCTGCATTGGATAAAAGCACTGAGAATGAAATCTTAAGCGACATAAAAGATAATTTTCATAGGAAGAAAACTTTAATAATCTCTACACACAAATCAAATACTTTATATTTTTGTGATAAAGTACTTAATATAGATAATTTTAAAGGCTAGAAATAATGAAAAAAGTATTTTTTAATAAGATAAAAAAAATTTCAGTAGCAAGTTTTAAAAAAATAAAAAGTGAAAAACTTTTAAAATTAATTACAGATGGAAATATTATAATAATAAGAAAAGCGGTTGATAAGCATAAAATTTTAAAAATATGTAAAAAAATTGATCATTCAAAACTTAAAAAATCAAGAACTACTAAAATGTTTCAAGGAATAAAAAATATTTATTATGAGGCAGAAGCACCTTTAAATATAAAAAAAAACGATACACGATATATAGTCTCAAATAGATCATGGTATTTTTTCCCTTGGAACAATGATAAATTTAATCTTGTTAAATTAGTTCAACCAATATTTAATAAAGTTATAAACATTAACGGATATAATCATTCTAAAATTTTGAAAAATACACCAAAAAATGGAATAATACAAAGATTTCACCTTATGAATTACCCTTATGGAACAGGATTTATTTCAAGACACATAGACCCAAGCACAATAGTAAAAGCAACTGCAGGTATTTATATAACCGAATATTGGAAGGATTATGATAAAGGTGGTTTTTATGTTTTAAACAAAAAAAGAAAAAAAATTGTTATCGATAAATATGTAAAATCATCAGACATGGTTTTATTTTATGCTTCAATGCCACATGGCGTAGATAGTATTTATAAAAAAAATAATAAAATTAAATCAAATATAGACGGTGGAAGATGGTTTTTAAATATGACGCTTGTTTCGTCACACCATGTCAAAAATAGAATGACAAGTAGAGGATATTAGAATTATATTTTGACATGAGATAACCATTTACCCCCTCTTCTGAGATATCTTTTTTCTTTTTGAAATATTTCTTTTTTATGATTCCATGCAAATAAATAAGAAAAATCATATTTATTATTTTTAAATTTATCCATAGAAATAATCGGAATGTGCATACCAGGAGAAAACTTATTTATTTTTTCTTGAGAGGTATCGTAAATACAGTCAATGATTTCAGGTCCAATATTACAATAATTTAAAACTGTTGTACTTTTAGCTGTTGCACCATATCCACAAATTTTTTTGTTTTTGTCTTTTAACCTTTTTAAATTTTTTAGAGTTTTTTCTTTAGACTCAACACAGTTTTCTCTAAAATTAATACATCCATCAATATTGGATATATTATTTTTGTCCTCATATTTTAAAAAAGAATAAACATTTTTTTTTACATTATTTTTTTTCTTTCTTGAAATTATGTATCTTATACTTCCTCCATGGGTATTTTGTGGAATTACATCTGTTAATTGAAAATCATATAAATCAAAAATTTTCATTATAGAATTTATAGAAAACATATATATATGTTCATCATATAATTGATCATAAGAAACATTTTTGTACATAGATCCTAAATATGGTTCTTCAAAAATAAAGTAACCATCTTTGGTTAAAAGATGATCAACACAATAAATTACATCTAGCAAATCTTGAATATGGCAAAATACATTAGCAGCAAATATGACCTTGGTATTATTTTTATATTTTTTAAGTTTATCCATATTTTTTTTATTAAAAAAAATATCTAAAGTTTTAATACCTTTTTTATTAGCATATTTTGCAACATTTTTTGACGGATCAATACCAAGAACTTTAATTGATGAATTTTTAAAATTTTTTAACATAGTTCCATCATTAGACCCGATTTCAATTAAGTTTGTTTTACCGCTAAGAAAATTATTTTTTAACCATTTTGAACATTTGTCAAAATGATTAATCATAAATTTAGATTTATGTGTAAAAAAAGGATAGTTTTTGTAAATAGAATTCGAAAAGGTTGGTAAATCTAGGACTTGAAAAAGAGAGATTTTTTCATTAAATCCAATTTTTAATTCATAAAATTTTTCTTTTTTAAAATTTTTTTTTTCAATAAAACCGTTTGCTAAAGGCATTTTTCCAAAGCTCATAAACGATTTAATTTTTTGATTGGTTATATTACACTTTGACATTTAGATTAATGATTATACTAATTAGAAAAAATTGTATATTAATTAATTAAAATTTTATTAATATTATAAGTTTACCGTTATAGTGAAAAAACAAAAAATTATATCTTTAAAGCAGTTTTTAAATAGAAAAAAGATTTGGAAGCGAAAAATCTTTAATAGTCAAAAAATTAAGAAACTTAAAAAAGAATTGTATATAGAAACAGATAAGTTAAATTTTAGTTACACACATACTTGGTTAGGTGAGCCAATTTTACAAACACCTGATGATATCTTAACTCAACAAGAAATAATTTTTAAAACAAAACCAGAGGTAATAATTGAAACTGGCGTATGTTGGGGTGGATCAATCTTATTTTATAATCTTATGTCAAAAGTTCTTCCGATAAAAAAAATTATTGGTATAGATGTATTTATTCCAAAAGCTTTAAAAAAAAGATTAATCAAAAAATGTGATAAAAAACTAATTTTAATTGAAAAAGACTCAACCAACTTAGATCTTATAAATGATCTTAAAAAAAAGTTAAAAAAATTTAAAAATTTTTATATACATTTAGATAGTAATCATACTCATGAGCATGTTTTAAAAGAACTTAAACTTTATTCAAAATTTTTGAAAAAAAATAATTATATTGTTGCTGATGATACTATAGTTAATGAAATACCAAATCAAATTTACAGACCTAGGCCTTGGAGTAATAAAAGAAATCCTATGACTGCTGTAAAAGAGTTTTTAAAAAATCATAAAAAATTTAAAATTGACTATTCACTTAATTATAATCATCTTATATCAAGTTCACCTGGTGGATATTTATTAAAAAAAAAATAACTTAAGGCCTTAAGAAAGATTTAAAGCCCAGCATTGAAGATATAAAGCCATAAAGTCTAAAAAATCTAATTTTCAAAGATTCAATATCGAACGAAATTAAATAAAAAATAACCATCAATAAATCTTTAAAAAATATCAAAAATGTTTTTTTAATAGCAGTAAAATAATTAAAATTTTTTTTATAAAAAAAAAACATTGACCAAGCATAATGCCAAGATCTTAAATATGTCAAATTTTTTTTCGCATATGAAACTGAGGATGCTCTAAAATGTTTTATCTGTATCCTGGGTAAGAAAAAAACTTTTATGCTATTTTTTTTACAAAAGTAAAATAAATCTTGTTCTTCAAAATATAGAAAGTAATTTTCATCAAACAGATTTTTTTTTTTTAAAACATTTAAATTAAAAAACATTATTGATCCTTCTCCATCATATTTTTCAATTTTATCCTTTGTCGATTTTAAGTTTCCATGGTTAGGTACGAGTATTCCAAAATTATTTATCTTATTTGCTAAATTAGTAATATTTCCAACGAAATTTTTTCTAAATTCAACATCAATATCTAAATACATTGCATATTTAGTTTTAACATTTTTCAAACCTAAATTAATTGCAGCGCCATTACCATTATTTTTTGATTTTATAATTTTAATATTATTTTTAAATTTAATTTTATTTAAATCAGAACTTTCGGAATTATTTATCAAAATTATTTTTATTTTTTTATTAATTAAAGTTAATATATTTTTTAATCTTTTTATTTCAGGTTTGTAAGCAACTATTATAATTGACAACATAAGAAAGATTTTACTTAAATAATTTTCTAAAAATAGATCCAAGATAAAATCTCATAAAAAAATATTTTTTTTCTATATATGAGCCTATTCTACCTTTAACTTTAATATCTGATAGTTTTAAAACTTCATTTTTTTTGTATTTATCTATTCCTGAAATTAATATGCAAGGTGGTGAATTTTGTAACCACTTCATATTTTTATAATTATATTCCTGAGGTATTTTAATTGCATTATTAGGAGAGGAATATTGAAGTATTATAGACTCTCTAGCCTTTTCACTTAAATTTATTGTCTTATGCCAAACTCTTCCACTCCAAATTATAGCCTCTCCCTCATTAAGAGTAAAAGTTTTAAGCTTACATTGAGGGTTAATTTTTTTTGCAGCATCAAGAATCTCCAAGTCATTTTTAGGGTCAATATTTTCTTCAGCAAGTTTTTGAGGGAATGTATCGATCTTATGAGAATGTGTAATAAGAGATAAAGATGTTTTTTCGTTAAGATTTTTTAAACCTACCCAAATTGTAATACCATTCCAATTTTCATATTCTAAATCACAGTGCCAAGAATGCTGGTTACCTGGTTCTTGTTTGATAAAGCAGCTACCCCATAAAAGTATATCTTTTCCAATAATCTTTTTAAGCTTATTTAATATATCGTTATTTGTTGCAAGTTCTTTAATTTCAGATGATTTTTCATGAACTGATTTTGCCCATGTATAATATTTCCTTGGTATATATCTATCAAGTAAAATTTTATTACAATCTTTATTATTTAAAATTTTAAAAGGCTCAATATAACCTTCTAATTCAAATTTTTTCAATTCAGATGTCATTTTAAATTAATTTATAAAATACTAATGTTATCAAACTATTCAAGTTTATTATTAATAAACTTTAAAATATTAAAATTTAAAATTTTTAATATTAATTCTTTTTTTAAAAATATTTTTTAATCTTCGAATATCAATAGAACTGTTTTTTGGGAAATTTTTTACCTTTTTAAGCGGTATACTTTTTATTTTTTTATTAAAGAACTTTTTAGAAAAATCAAAAATATCTCTTTCTTCGCCACCTATATTTAGCACACCATACTCATCTAAAAGAAAGGGAATAAGGCTTGAAACAGATTTATTAAAAATAAAACTAGATTTTGCTCCCTGAATCGCCCTTTTATGTGTGAATGGGTAGTCTGTCATACAAAGCCTCAAAATTAATGAATTTTTATACAAATGCACAGACGCCTCACCACCAAGTTTAGACCAAGCATAATTATTTATTGGTAATAAAGGGTCATCTTCTTTATATCCCCCTGATTTTCCAGGGTAAACATAGCTTGTAGAAAAGTAAATAAGTTTTATTTTGAAATCATTACAAAATTTTACAACATTGGCAGTTCCAATAATATTTAGATCAATACTCAAATTAATATTTTTTTCATGCATATCCATAGGTCTTGATAGGCCAGCTATATGTATTAAATAATCAACTTTTTTTTTTTTTATGAAATTTTTCATTTTTTCATAATTTAAAATATTAAATTTTTTTTTATTAGTATAAATAACAGAATAATTTTTTAAATCACTTTTTAAGAATTTACAAAATCTACTTGTAGAACCTGTTATTAAAATAGTTTTTTTTTTTAGTTTAGGTGACTGAACCATTGGATTTTTTTATTATTTTCTTTCTTTAGAATTTCTTTTTTGTGATTCCAAGCAAATAGAAAAACATGTTTATACCCACTTCTTTTAAAAAATTTGTGATCTATTATTGGTATATGTGTACCAGGAGTGAGTTTACCGATTTTATCATTTGTGGTGTCAAAAATACAATCAATCATAGATTTATTGATATTACAAAAATTTAGAATAGTTGTGCTTTTAGAAGTAGCACCATATCCACAAATTTTATTTTTATTTTCAAGTATTTTTTTTATTTTTTCTCTTAATTTTTTTTTTGAATGAATTACTCTTTTTTTAAATTTTAAACATGCCGAAAATTTATCAACTTCTTTTTTTTTTTCTTCATTAATAAGTTTTAATAAATTTCTTGTTTTTGTGGAAACACTTTTTCTTTTAATTATATATCTCATAGAACCTCCATGGGTAACTTGGTGCGAAGCATCAATTAGCTCAAAACCAAACTTTTCATAAATTTTATTTATTGATGTAAGTGAAAACATGTATATGTGTTCATCATAAATTTGATCGTAAGAAACCTTTTTATACATCGAGCCTAAATAAGGTTCCTCAAAAATAATTGTTCCTTCTTTGCTTAACATCCTATCTATAGATTTTATTAAGTCCACTTGATTTGGTATATGACAAAAAACATTTGCCCCAAAGATTAAATCTACTCTTCCATGGTATTTTTTAAGCTTAGATACGTTTTTTAAATTAAAAAATTTATTATAGCTTTTAAGTCCTTCTTTTAAAGCAACTTTATGAACACTTTCTGAAGGTTCAAAACCAATTGAGTTTTTTTTATTAAAATTTTTTAAAAATGTTCCATCATTTGATCCAACTTCAAGCACAATCGAATTTTTTTTTAGATATTTTTTTTTTATAAATTTAGAAAAATTTTTAAAATGCTTTATCATAAATTTAGAACTTGATGTGTAAAAAGGGTAATTTTTATTAAACATTTTTTTTGGATTTGGAAATTGAACTATTTGAAATAAACTAAGCTTTTTGTTAAACGCACATTGCAGCTTGTAAAAATACTCATTTTGATTTTTTTTATTATTTAAAAATCCATTAGCTACAGGCATTTTACCCAAGTCTAAAAAAATATTACACTTAGTTTTATCAATTCTACATTTCATCTTACAAAATCAAAAAACTCTTTTTTAGACTGAATATATTCTTTTTTGTCATACTTATAATCACATAATGTTAATAATATGCTATCTTTATGATGGAATTTAAGTCTAATCCAATTTTTTTTGGGAACTTTTAAGTAATTATTTTTTTTATGACTTAAAATAAATTTTTTACCAACTCCTTTTCTATTTAAGATGTCAACTTGTATTTTGCCAGCCAAAGGAATGAGTATTTGATTACATTTTTTATGTGCATGATTTGCTCTATAATATTTTTTATTTCCATAAACAAAAAAAAATCTTATAAGATTAAAATCTTTTAGAATGCTATTTTTATAAAATGGAATTAAAGATCCAGTTTTATCAGAAAATGTTTTGGTTTTTCTTATCTCTAATTTCATTTTTAAATTCTTTTATTTAATAATTTAAAAGTATCAGCTATATCTTTACCAATTTTTGAATTTAAAGATAATCCTTGTTTTCTAATCTTTGAAGAATTAACTTTATATGATAGTTGATTCATAATTTTTTCATTAACTAGATTTATACTTGTTTTTTTATGCTTATTTATCTTTTTTATTATGTCATTAACAGTCATATTTTCAGATACAACATTATAAATTCCTCTATCAAATATTTTATTTTTAATAATAAAATTAAAAGTTTTAAATGAATCTTTTAATGATAAATAAGGCCTAAATTGTTTAAGGGCTGTTTTCCAAACATGCAAAGGTGTATTTGTGTAAGCTTGCATACAAAATTTATTTACTGCCGTATGAAATCTCATTCCACTAGATGGACCCACTATAGTTCCAAATCTTAAAGTTACAAACTTGAATTTATTATTTGTTTTTTTTAGAATTTTCTCTTCTTTTATTTTTACATGAGCATAAGGGCTTTGTGGTCTTAATTCTTTACAACTTTCGTCAATATAAAAATCTCGGGAACCATAAACACTAGTTGATGAGACATGGATAAGTTTTACTTTTCTAATTTTACAAAAATTTAAAACATTTTTAAAACAATTTAAATTATTTCTATACACTTCTTTTTTATTATTTATACTAGCTGCTGCATCTGTAATAGAAGCTAAGTGAATCAAACAATCAATACTTATTTTATTAGAAATATTGATCTTTTCTTTGCTTAAATCCTGATTAAAAAAATGAATTTTCTTTCTAATTTTTAGATTAATTAGGTTTAAAATTTTTTCGTTAATTTTGTCAATTACATAAATTTTATTAATATTTTTAATTTTATGTACATGTGTTAAATAATAACTTCCTATGTGACCGAGAGCTCCTGTTATTAATAAGTTCATTTTTAGTTTAAGTGTTTTGAAAAGTTTTCATATTTTTTATTATTTGGTTCTTATACCCAAACAATAAATGTTATGTCTACCATTGACCAGATTTTCATACGTCTTTGTAGAGTTAAAATATTTTTTAATTATATTTTCTAAATGTTCTTTATTTTCAAAAAAAAATTCATGGTGATGAAAATGTTCGCCCGGCTCTTCCTTTTCTACTATAGTATAGCAGAAGAATAAGCCTTCTTTTTTCATATTTTTAATGATGGAGGTTAAAATAAAGTCTATTTGATTTTGATCAAAATGTTCAATTGCTCCATTAAATAAAACAACATCAAAATGAATATCCTTTTTTAAGTTCTGCTCTACAATTTCTTTAATCGTAAGTTTTTCAATGTCAGCGTTTAGAAAATGATGATTTTTTTGAAGATATTTATGATGTTTTAATCTTTTCTTTCCTCTATCAAGAGCTTTTTGATCAATATCAATAGATACGATTAAATCAGCAATATCAAAATAAAAGAACTGTGAGTAGTAGCTATCACCACTACATAAATCTAGTACATTTAATTTTTTTTTTGGTTTTAAGTTTTTAAATTCATCATTTCCAAATAAAAAATTACTCTCTAATCTGGGTAATACACCACGGTCAAAAAAAAACCAATTTCCTCTATAAGGCGCTTGGTAAAAATAATCCTGATCATGATCCATAAATTCAGTATTATTATCTTTTTGCCAGTCAATATTTTTCATTTTTTTGTACAAAAAAGCATTAAATTTTGACACATTTATTGCCATAGTCTGAATAGCAGGAAATATAAAATTGCCAATCTTATTTTTAAGTGATTTCATAATTTTATATTTTTCTTATACAGTAAACATAGATATTGTAAATAACTCTATTAATATGTACCAGAATTTTATTAAAAAGTATCAAATTTCAATTAAATGAAAAACTTAGCACCTATTGTAATCTTTACATACTCACGTTACGAAACTTTGAAAAAAACAATTAAGTATTTAAGATTAAATAAACTTTCAAAACATTCATATTTATATATTTTTTCAGACAACTTTAAATCTAAAATCGATCAAGTTGATGTAATGAAGGTTAGAGAGTACATTAAAAAAATACGTGGATTTAAAAAAATTAAAATAATCTTAAGGAAAAAAAATTATGGATTATCAAGAAATATTACAGATGGTGTTAGCTCGATTATTAAGAAACATGGAAAAATTATTGTATTAGAAGATGATATAATAGTTTCATATAATTTTTTAAATTACATGAATAAAGCTCTTGATAAATTTAAATTTAACAAAAAAGTATGGCATATAAATTCATGGAGTCATGACTTTAAAAAATTAGATAGCGAAACAAACACTTATTTTACAGGATTAATGAATTGTTGGGGTTGGGGAACTTGGTCCGATAGATGGAAACAATATAATAAAAATACAAGCAAAATTATAAAGGACTTTTCATCTAAGGATATATTTAGATTTAACTTGAATAATAAAATTAATTATTGGTCTCAAATATTAAGAAATAAGTCGGGAAATATAAATACGTGGGCAGTGTTTTGGTATGCAAATATTTTTAAAAAAAACGGACTTTGCTTATCACCAATAAATTCTTTATCTAAAAATATCGGTTTCGATAATTTATCTGAAAATCAACCAAATGAGTATAATTCAATTAAATATATTAACAAAAAATTTTTTGCAAAAAAAAATTAAGCTTCTATTTCCCTAAAAATATTCAGGAAGATAAAACATTTTTTAAATTTATTATTTCTAAAAATTATCCCATAAAAAAAAAACCAATTTTATCTAGGATTGTAATTAAAACTTTGAACTATTTAAGTTTTGGTTCTTATCCTTATGCTAATTTTTTTTCAAAATTTTTTCTTTTAAGTCATTATAAGTCAAATTCAATAAATGAATTTAAAGTTCAAGCCCTTAAAAATCAGAAGCAGATAAATTTAACTAATAGCCCATCATTTAGGCTTTTATTTAATACAATTTTTCTTTTTAAAAAAGAATATGGAAAAATGCCTTTAAGTATTCTAGATGTTGGAGGAGGTTTGGGTGAAAATATTCTTTTATTAAAAAAAAAATATAAAATTAATTTAAATTGTACAATTCTAGAAAACGAAACTTTAGTTAAAATTTTAAAAAAAAACCACTTTAACCACTGTAGATTTCTTTCTAATTATAAAGGAATCCACAGCAATGAAAGATTCGATATAATTTTTTTCAGTGCAAGCCTTGAGTACATTTATAAAAGATATGAATTGCTTAGAAAACTAAGCAGTTATACGAAAAAACTTTTAGTTATCGGAAGGATGAATATAGAGAAAATGGAAAAATATAAAATTCAAGCCTCAACTTTTGGTCAAAATGTTCCATTTATAGAAAATTTACCGAGTGAAAAAGATAAGCTAATATTCTATCCTTATAGAAACTTGTCATTAAAAAAAATAGGTAATATTTTAAGAGGTTTTAAGGTTTTAAATAAAAAATATGATGATAATTATAAACTTAATATAATATTCAAAAAAAAATGAAAATAAATTTTACAAATCTTTATAAACTTACACCAAATAAGAATAAAATAAAAAATAAAATAAATTTTCTTATTCAGAACAATAAGTTTATAGGTGGAGAGGAGGTAGAAAGGTTTGAATTTGAATTTGCTAAATTTACTGGTTCAAAATATTGCGTATCTTTAGGAAATGGAACAGATGCATTATATTTAGCAGTTAAATCTTTAAATTTAAAAAAGGGAAGTGAAGTTATTGTTCCATCTAATACATGGATTTCAACAGCAGAATCTGTTCTAGGAGATAATTTAAAAGTAGTATTTTGCGATGTTAACTTAGATGATTATTCAATATGCACAAAGGACTTAGAGAGCAAAATTAACAGTAAAACAAAACTTATAATGCCCGTTCATCTTTATGGAAATCCTGCAAATTTATCTAAGATAAAAAAAATCATTAAGAAAAGAAATATAAAAATAATTGAAGATTGTGCCCAAGCTCATGGAGCAAAAATTAACTCAAAACACGTAGGAACATTTGGAGATATTGGTACATTTAGTTTTTTCCCAGGAAAAAATTTAGGATGTTTTGGAGACGGAGGAGCAATTATTACTAACAGCAAAAAATATTATGAATATATTGTGAGGGCTAGAAATCATGGAGCTTTGAAAAAATATGATCATAAATTTTCTGGATTTAATTCTAGATTAGATACTATTCAGGCTGCAATATTGAGGATAAAATTAAAAAACTACTCAAAACAATTAAATCGTAGAAGACAAATAGCTAATTTATACTATAAAAATTTATCTTTTATTAAACAGATTAAACTCTTTAAATTAAAAAAAAACCAATTTTCTTGTTATCATCAATTCGTAATTAGAACAAATCAAAGAAATGGTTTACAAAAATTTCTTAAAAAGAAAAATATTTCAACAATGATACATTATCCATATATGTTAAATGAATTAAAATTTTTTAATTATAAAAAAAAAATAAAAAATTCATATAAACTTGGAAATAAAATTTTAAGTCTGCCAATTTCCGAGGAACATTCTAATAAAGAGATTAATTATATTTGTGATAAAATTCGACTTTTTTTTAGAAATTAAGGCATAGTTAAATAAATGACATATAATTTTGTAACTATTTTTAATAGTTTATACCTACCACAAGCAATATCTCTTCATGACTCTCTTAAAAAATTCAAATTAAAATTCAAATTGTGGGCCATATGTTTAGATCAAGAAAGTTTTGAAACAATAAATAAATTTGGTATTGAAAGTTTTAAGGCAATAAATTTTTCAAATTTTGAGAATAAAAAATTAAAATCAATAAGAAAGGATCGATCAATAGCCGAGTATTGCTGGACCATTACACCAATATCTCCAAAAATCATTTTTAATTTAAAAAAAAATATAGAATTAGTAACCTATGTAGATGCAGATATGTATTTTCTAAAAAATCCGAAATTTTTAATTAATAATTTTATTAAAAGTAAGAAAAAAATACTGTTTACAAGACATGATTTTAATGATGATCAAATGTTTAAAGAAAAAAATTATGGTAAGTTTTGTGTGCAATTTATGACATTCAAAAAGAATGGAAGCGAACTGATTAGAAAAATTTGGGAAAAAAAATGTATAGAGTGGTGTTTTGCTGAACCGAGCAGAGGTAGAATGGGAGATCAAAAATATTTAGATAATATTTATCTCAAATTTAAAGGAAAAATTTATATTTCAGATGATGATTGTTTTAGATCAACTTGGAATTACGAAAGAATCAAATTTAATAAAATAATTGCTTGGCATTTTCATGGATTAAAAATAATAAATAATAGACTTATACTAATGCATCATTTAGACAAATTACCCAACAAAATAATAGATAAAATATATTTACCCTATGTAAGATCTATAAACCGGAGTATAAAAAAAATAAAGTTTAAAAAAACCCAATTTGTAAATAATAAAAAAATACTTTCTAAATTTATAAATTATATCAAATTTAAAGTGCTTGAGTATAAAATTTTAAAAAGACAAAAGTACCAACCATTCTAATTAGTAAAAATAACTCACACTTGAAGTTCCACCGTCATACCAAAAGTTTTTAGTTTCCTCATGAAAATAAATTAATTTTTTTTTATTTTTAATTGAAAAACTTGAAAGTGATCCTGAGTTATTATCAGATATAATTAACGAGTTATCAATTAAATTTTTTTTAATTAAATTAAATTCTTTCAATTCGAAATCATAATTATGCTCAGCGTCTGAGATATATATTATTTTTTTCTTAGTATCAAAACTAGATAAAAATTTTAACGTATCATCAAATATAAATTTATAGTTTTTAAATTTTAAGTTTTCATAATTAAATAAAAAGTTTTTTTTCTCTATTATATCTGTGCCAATGTATTCAAAATTTTTATCTTTTTGATCCTCAGTATTTTTATATTGAGCATAAATCATGAGAGCTGATCCCAACCCTTTGTCTACTCCAGATTCAATAACTAATTCAGGTTTTAGACATCTTACCAATATATACCACAGCATTCTTCTACCAAAAATATTTTTATTTTTATAATTTTGATAAAAATTTTTTGAAAAAAATCTTTTGAAATCTTCTTTGTCAAAATTTATCTCTTTTAAAAATTGGTCAATTTTTTCAATTTCCTCATTCGTAATTATTTGACAAGTGTGAAGCATTTCATCCGTATTACTTATTTCATACGTGAGATTACTTATTTCTTTACCAAAAAAAATCCATTTAAAACCTAAGATTATTTTTCTTTTTTTATATCTAAAATATAAATTAATCTTACTTAAAAAAAATTTTATATTATTAAATGTTTTACTTATCATTATTTTTTTTATAGTTAATTAAATAAATATATTTATATATAATTTATAATTATAAACAAAACATATATTAATAATGCCAAGAAAAATATTAGTTACAGGTAGCTCAGGTTTTATTGGTTATCATTTATGCAAATACTTGTTATCAAAAAAATTTTATGTTTATGGTATTGATAGTCATAATAAGTATTATTCAAATTCTATAAAAAATAAAAGACTTTCAATTTTAAAGAAAAAAAATAAATTCAAATTTTTCAAAACTAATTTAATTAATGAAAAAAAATTAGATGAAATTTTTAAAAGATACAGTCCAAATATAGTATTCCATTTAGCGGGGCAACCAGGGGTTCTTTATTCTTTTAAAAATCCAAAAAGCTATTATTTAAATAATGAAAAAGCAACAAAATCATTATGTAAAATTTCAAAAAAAAATCAAATCAAAAAATTTTTCCTCGGCTCCTCAAGCTCTGTATATGGTGACCAGAAAAAATTTCCAATTAAAGAAAACGCTAAACTCAATCCAAAAAATGTTTACGCAATAACAAAATTAAAGTCTGAAAAAATTGTGAACAAAACTTTTAAAAAAAGTAAAATTGATTTTATTATTTTTAGATTTTTTACAGTTTATGGATCGTATGGACGACCCGATATGTTTATTCACAAATTTTTGAAAAATGTTAAATTCAGGAAATTAAATAAAATTTATAATAATGGTTTAAATTTTAGAGATTTCACATTTGTAGATGATGTTGTTAAAATTCTTGTAAAATCTATAAATATCAAAACTAAGAATTCAATTATAAACATCTGTAGATCTAAACCGATAATAACGCAAAAATTAATTGATATAATTCTTAAATATTACCCAGTAAAAAGTGTATTAATAAAAAAAACAAAACCAGTAAAAGGAGAAATGTTTAAAACTCATGGTAACAATAATAAATTGAAAAAGATTTTTGGAAAAATTAAGTTTACTGACATTGAAATTGGTTTAAAAAAAACAATTAAAGATTTTATAAAATATAATATGTAAATGAAAAATTTGAAGCTAGATAAAATTTCTTACCCTGTAAAAATTAATCAAAATATTTTTTTTGATAAAAGGGGTTTTTTTCAAGAAATATTTTTAAAAAAAAAATTTAATCTTAATATTAAGTTTACTGCTTTGGCAAAATCTAAAAAAAATGTAATTAGAGGATTGCATTTCCAAATCAAAGATAAACAAACTAAACTTATTTATGTAGTAGATGGTAAAATCTTAGATGTGGTTATTAATTTAAAAAGAAAATCTAAAAATTTTGGCAAAGTATCAAAATTTATACTTAAAGAAGGAGAGGCACTATTTATTCCAAGTCATTATGCTCATGGATATGAATGTTTGACTAAGAAATGTTCTGTTTTATATCATTTAGAACAGTACCGAAATGCTGATTTTGAAAGTGGAATAAAATATAATGATGAGCATCTTAAAATAAAATGGAAAACAAAAAAACCTATTTTATCTAAAAGAGACCAAATTCATAATAGCTTCGCAGAGTTTAAAAAAATTTATAAAACCTTATAAATTTATTTTTTAAATGATAAAATAAACTTTATTGGTCTTTTGAAAATTTTAAATATATAAATTAAATATACAAAAATTTTATTTTGTTTATTATCAATTCTTATTTTATTTAAGTCTTTTAAATGCGTTATGTAATTTACTTTGGATGAAAACCCACCTTTGGTAAATTCTCCTAGAATTTCATTTTTTTTTGTTGAAATACCTTTAAGTTTAAAATTTACAATCATTCTATAAAAAAAATCTAAATCAGAACTTAAATAATTTAAATTAT
>MDSV01132748.1_pt1 | contig 17406 bp, 18 predicted proteins | sample 810851 | NCBI WGS metagenome assembly MDSV01 (sample SAMN05326640, study PRJNA326480) | marine metagenome | isolation source: seawater | place: Atlantic Ocean: North East | collected 2012 | reverse complement strand
TTTCTTTGCCCTCAAACACCAATCAATATCAATGTAGTCCATAAATAATTCATCCTTCATCAACCCAACATCATCTAATACATCTACGGGTATTATTGTACCGGAAGTAATAGTGAAGTATGGGTAAGAATATATTTCATTGCTATTTTTTCTTATAAGCCTTAAGGACTCAAGATAGATATTTTTAGAAAGTATCCCATTAACTAAGTTTTTATATTGAGGGGAGAATAGTCCAGGTTTCATTTTCCCTTTATATTCAGCAATTTTGTCTGCCATATTTTTTAAAAAATATTCATCAATCGATGTATCTTGATCAAACAAGGTAACCATAGCACAACCTAGTTTTTTAGATTTTAATATTCCTTGATTTAAAGCTTTTGCAATACCTAAATTTTTTTTGTTATTTATTACATAGATATTTTTATCTTCAAACTGTTGGGTATCAATAGAGTTATCGTTATTTACAATTATAATTTTTTTAAAGTTTTTCTTGTGATTGGCTAAGTTTTTAAAAAAGTAGTCTAAATCAGGTTTATAAAGAACAATTACACAACTTATACTATCTTTATTTATTTTTTCCAACTTAAGGCCTTCGAATTCTCAGCAACTTCAAAAGTGGTATTATTTTCATAAAAGCTATTTTTGATAAACGATGCAACAATATCTCCCACCTCATCTTCAGTAGGAAAGTTATTTACGAACTTCAATGATTTAGAGGCTCTATTCTTCAATATTTTTTCATCATTGATAACTGATATTATTTCCTCTGCCATTTTTTCTGGTATGGATGAGAAGAGGAAAGCGTTTTCGATACTATCTCCGTAATTAGATTCTGAATGTTCTAATTTCATATCTACGACGGGAAGACCGCATGCCATCATTTCGTATGGAACTAAACTTGGATTAGTCGTGCTGAAGACTATGCCAAGTGTACTTTGACGATATAAGCTCGCCAAGTCATTAATAGATGGCAGTACTTTTAGACTCTTATATTTGATACTATCAGAATAAGGAATATGTTTAGAACCAAATAGTATTAATTCATAGTTTGGTAACTTTTTATTAAGAGTTTCAAAAACCTCTAAACCCATCTCATAACATCTTCTGGGCATTTCAGGTTTAGCAAAAAATATAATTTGTTTTTTTCTTTGAGTCTTCTCATGATTAAAATAAACATCTCTATCTATTGGAAACTGAAAAGATTCTATACAGTCGTTATTGTATTTTTCGGATAGTATTTTTTTTGGTAAAGGTCCAGATGTGATTGTCTTAAAATTATATTTGTAGGTATTTTCAGCACGGATATAGCCCGATGACATAGGATTAAAGAAATATTCTAAATCTTGTACTAGGTAGTATATCTCAGAAATGTTACCTTTAAATCTCAAACAATCATATATTGTTTCATAATAAGTCCCGAAGAGTATGTCTTGATTAGTAGGTATAGAATCAAGATGATGTATATCAAATTTAAAATCATAAAAGTGTTTCTTTATATCTATAGATAATGATTTAAGAGTTCTATGATTCTCATTTTTCATGTAAAACGTAACTTCTATATCATGTCGATTAAGCTGAGAAGCTATCCTAAAAATATTTCTATGGCCACCACTATTTGTTGGAAGACCATCGACTATAAATGCGACTCTAAGTGATTTTTTATTTTTTTTATTGTCAGATGGCTTAGGAAATCTTTCAGTATTATTTTTCAATATATTAAGGTATCTTTCGCCTAAATAATCTTGATTATAATTTTCTATACAATATTTGTGAGCTTCATTTCCAATTGACTCTCGTAGTGCATCATCCTTTATCAATAAACTCATAGCATCGAACCATTCTCTTGAACTATTAGCTAGCACTCCAGATTTATAGTTAACTATACTTGATGAATATGGCTCAGTTGGTGAGGCTATTGTAGGAGTTTTGACGAGTGCGGCCTCATAATATTTTAAATTACTCTTAGCTTCGCAAAAAATATTATTACTTTCTAATGGAGCAAGATTAATATCGACTTGTGAAAGATACCCAAGCTGGTGATGATAGTTGACAAATTCTAATTTGATTACTCTATCTTTGTATTGCTCCCACTTATTTGAAAGGTCTAGATGACCTCCTAACACAAATTTAACAGAATCATATTCTCTAATTATATTAAGCAATGCCTCTTCACACTCTAGAAAATCTATGTTGTGTGTTTTAGTTCCAGAGAAATAACCGATATATATGGACTTGTCTTTCTGAAAAGTTTTGTTTTTTGACAGGATTTTTTTAGATGTTTCAAGTGATATTTCATCAAAACCATTTTCACATACAAAAGAATTTTTTTGATGATATAAACCTATATCCTTTAAAGTATTTGTGCTAAAAATAGCAAGATTTACATTTTTAAGCATCTTTTGATAGTTATGTAGGTCCTTAACATGTCTCCTTTTTGAATCATCATTTAGTTGATTGGCGCCTCTCATCAATTCAAAATATTTAGGTTCAAAAATTAAATCGTCTACATCCCATACTGTTTGAATATTATTTTCTCTAGTAAATTTGAAAAATTTTTTATAGAAGGGTTGATCATATGTACATCTAAAAAAAATAACAATGCTTGTTATATAAATGCCACTAGTAATTTTTGGAATATCTTTGGTTTGTATAATTAGGATATTGAAACCACAACTTTCAAGGTATCTCACTCTATCGTATACTCTATATCTTTTTGCGGTGCCTTCCCAACAGCCTATAACATAAATCATGTCATAGGATTTGATTTCTTTCGGAGTTAATAAGGTTTTACCGGCCCCTAAGATACTTATTGCTTTTAAAAATGAATTTATAAAACCTTCTCTTCGATAATAATTAATTATGTTTCGATATGAATATAGTTGTTGAATAATTCTAGGTATAAACAATATTATGATGTAAATAACCCGTTCAGTATTACTTAAAAATATATTCATCTTAATATGATCTGTCTATCTTGTGTAACCAAGCGATAATTTTAAAGAATTTGTATTCATAATTATAGTCTAAATATCGTATCCAGCAGCTTTAGCATCTTTATAAAACATTTTTACTGTATCAAGTGAATATGTATCTAAATTGTAATTAAGAAGCGAAAGTTTTTTAAGTATATCTGGTGTAACAGTAATAATATGACAGCCTATTTCGTTTGCCTGGATTATATTTAATAATTCTCTTGGGCTTGCCCAGATTAGCTCAGATTTTGGAACTGGCTTCATAATCTTAATTGCTTCTGTCATTATCTTAATTGGGTCGATGCCTGTGTCAGCAATTCTTCCTGCAAAAATTGAAATATAAGACTCAATTTTTGGATCTAAATTAGCTACAACATTTTCAACCTGAGCTAATGTCATAATTGCTGTCACATTTAATTTAATATTTTCCGATGACAGTTTTTTTATAAGCTCATAACTATATTCCTGTTTGGTATTAGAAACAGGTATTTTCACATAGACATTGTCCCCCCATGAAGAAATAATTTTAGCTTGCCTATACATCTCATCAAACTCATCAGAAAAAACCTCATATGATATTGGTTTATTGTTGATAGAGTCTACAATGTCTAAACAAAAATTCTTATAGTCAGTTATACCTGACTGTCTCATTAGTGTAGGATTTGTGGTCAACCCACTTATATAATCTGTGTTAGCAAGACGTAACATTGTTTCTTTATCTGCTCCGTCGGCAAATATTTTTGTTTTAAAAGTCTCTAATGTGTGGCTCATAATGTTTCTCCAGTATAGGCAATAGTCCTTGAATATTTGATACAGTACTTATCTGAGTGTTTGGCTTGTCCTCATCATAATCATAGTCTACAAAAATTGAGGGGCACCCTGCGTTATATGCCGCATCTATGTCTTTTTTTCTATCACCAATCATAATACTCTTTTTCAAATTGATATCATACTTGTCTCTATAATAAAAAAATGCTCCTGGTTTTGGTTTTCTGCAATCACATAAATCTTTGTTATCATGGTAACAAGTAAAGATCTCATCTAATTTCAATTTATCCTTTAGTACATCATTAATTGCCTCTATATCTTTCATTGTACATTTTCCTCTTGAGACATCTGGTTGATTTGTTATGACTAACTTAAGGATATTATTCTTTTCACAAAAATGCATAATGCTGAATATTTCCTTTATTATCTCTAATTCGAAGACTGAATAAGGCGGATACGGTTTATTATTTTTAATTATTGATTTATTAAGAATACCGTCTCTATCAAAAAATATAGCATTCATAATACTTAAAATTCTAATGTTAAAGTTGATATCATTGTCCAAGAGATTCCCATTTAGTTTGATTAGGGTCTAGTTTTGGATGAGATACAATTAGATGCCATACGACAGCTTGAAAAGCTTCAGAGTGTGGTGTGATATTGTCAGTATTTACCGTAGGGATTATGCAACATGCATCCGCGACAGTTGCAGTATATCCACCATCCTTTCCAACAACTCCACATGTATATGCACCTACTTCTTTTGCATATTTTAGGGCTTCAACTAAATTGGGGCTAATGTTTTTTTCTAAATTACCTCCTCCTACAGAAAATATAAAAACCATATCATTATTTGATAACTTCGAAAGTTTCAGCCATGGTGAAAAAATTAAATGCCATCCCTCGTCATTTGTTCTAGCTGTTAATTCAGAAACATTATCTGTTGGCGCATATGACTCTATTTCAATAATTTTTCTAAAATCATTGACAGCATGGGAGCAGTTTCCAGCGCTGCCACCGACTCCTAGAAAAAATATTCTTCCCTGCTTCTCTTTTACTTCCCTAATAAGCTCAACCATCTTTTCAATAGAATTGGTATCAATAAGATCTAGAATTTTTTTAGCCTCTAAAAGGTGTTTTTGTGTATAGTTCATTAAAGAGTATGTCTCCGCTTCCTCTGTAAATTATATTACATTTAGAGTATAAAAAAAAAGGTTATTTAAGAACGCGTATCATTTTGCTGAAATCAAGTATTATAGTCAGGTATAAAAAAAGATAGTCATCTTGCCATTTCTCAATATAGTGGATTTAAATATTTTTCATATTTCAGATTATAATCTAATAGAATCTAAGTATATTTGAAATTCTTTAATGCCTGAATGAGAGCCTATCTCATAAAATCTATGTATTGTTGTAAAGTGATCTAAATCATCATCGTGAACTAATTTTTTAAACACATTCGATAAATCAAATTCTTTTTCTTTAATGTCAGAGAAAACTTTTTTTTTAAATAATGAACAACCATAATCAATATATTCATATTTGATATTATGATTGCTTAGTTTTTCATAATCCATTATCTTTTTACCATTAAAATATATGTTACTTCTATCATGCTTATGCTTATTTTTATATATTGTCATTAATGCGCTTTTATTACTTCTAATAAAATGGTTGTATATGTCAGCATATTTGATTGGTAAAAAGGAGTCACCATATTGAACAATGAATTTATCTTCTGCTAGGTGCAATGCATTTTTTATAGCACCACCAGTCCCGAGAAGCTGATCAGTTTCAAAAGCATATTGAATCTTTATTTTGCTAATTTTCTTACTCTCAATATAATCACATACCTGATCTTGGTAATGTCCTAAGCAGTATATTATATTGGTGATGCCATTGTCATAGAAATGTGATAATTGGTAATCGATAAAAGGAATGGAATTAATTTTAACCATAATTTTTGGCGTCTTTTTTGTCAACTTGCCAAGTCTAGTACCTAATCCTCCAGCTAATACATATACTTGCATCAGTCTTGTGCAACCAGTTGTGTTCCTGAATAATCAAAATTAAAAAGTAATTCTTTATAATTCATTGATTTCATATATGCACGTAATTTCTTTGGGTTACTTGCTTGAAACAAGAGAAAGCCTCCACCACCCGCACCAACTAGTTTACCTCCAATAGCTCCATTTTTTAATGCATTACTATAACAATTATCTATACTTTTGTTAGTCATTCCAGGTGACCTTTTCTTTTTTGTTTCCCAGTGATCATTCATGATTAGGCCGAATTCATCTATATTATTAGATTCGAGAACTTCTTTGACTTTTTGGCCCATTTCTTTAACTTCATTTAAATTATTAATCATGTCTTTATTGCTAACATTTGTTTTTTTATTTTGGTCAGCTAGTATTTTACTAGCAGATCTAGTGTAGCCAGTAAAAAATAATAAAAGTGATTCTTCTAGATTTTTTAAATTAGAATCATTAATGTTCAATGATGATGTTCCAACACTATTATCGCTGTTGAATTTAAATTCAGTAATTCCGCCTACTGCTGATATGTATTGGTCTTGCTTCCCTATAGGCTCGTTCAAAATATCAATTTCAATTTTGCATGCTATTTCAGCGATATCTCTGTTTGATAATTTTTTCCCATTTTCTGTTGACAGTGCTTTTAATAATGCACAAGTAAAACTTCCAGAAGAGCCAAGACCTGTGCCTTCTGGGACATCAGCAGTTGATGAGATCTCAAGATAGTTGTGTGAGGGATGGAATATATTCAATGCTTCACGAAAAATAGGATGTTTTATGTTGTTTAAAGATTTTTCTCTCTCTGTCTTACTGTATCTAATAATATATTCATCAATAAATGGTTTAGATATATTTATATAAACATACTTGGAGATTGCTGCAGCTATCACATACCCACCATGATTTAAATAGAATGATGGTAAATCAGTACCGCCACCTCCTAGTGAAATTCTTAAGGGACTTCTTGCTATAATCATTTAATATAACTTTTTATCAACTCTTCAATTAGAGAGTTATTATTTATCTTCTTTTTCCATCCAAGGTTAACTAATCTAGAGTTATCACCTACTATAGATGAATCATTTACTGAGCGCATTTTATCAATGTCACAGGATATATCAAAATTTAATCCACTTGCTTTTCTAAAAAGATTTATAAGATTACTAAGTTTCATAGGTGAGGCAGAACATATATTATATACACGGCGCCTTCCAACTGTGACTATTAAATCCAGTGCAGAGAGAAAATCATGTATATGTAGGAAATCACGTGTTACGCCTTTTATGTTTCCGACCTTTAATACCTGTTTGTTATTTTTAATTAATGAGGCAACTCCTTTGGCCCAATCATTGCATACATCACCAAACTTTTTTGGTCCTGTTATACAGAAAGGTCTAATAATAATGAAAGGTATATTGTGCTTCATAGCAAACATCTCTGTTATTTTTTCTTGGGAGTATTTCGATAGCGCATAAGGAGTATTTACAGATAATGATGAGCTTTCTTTAATTTTATTTCTCGACTCTCTGTATATAGAGCTAGAACTAAATAAAATAAACTTACAAGGACTATTCGTTATCGCAATTGAATTAATCAGACTATAGGTAAGATTAACATTATCAGTTAAAGTATCTAAAGGCTGTTTCCAGGATAAAGTAGGATTACTTTGAGCAGCTGTGTGAAAAAGTAAATCTGGTTTGAATTCCTTAACTAATTTTATAAGATATTCAGATTTGGATGGATTATATTTTTTATAAACCAAATTGGTTTTATTTACATTTGTATGAAGTAGATTCCTTGTAAGACCCAGAATTGAGTTATTATCTTTAGAGTAATACTCAATTAAATTTCTTGCTAGAAACCCGTTTGCGCCAGTGACAAGAATTTTCATGCTATTCAATCAATTTTAATAAATGATTGATCAATATCTGATTGGTAGCAGGCCTCAGCAATTTTCATTGCTTGTAGCCCATCATAACCATTACCCATAGGTTGGCTATTGTTCTTAATAGCTGTTTTAAGCTCTAGCCACTCATTTTTCCAAGACTTATCTCCGCCACGAAAATAGGTTACGTGCTCATTAAATGGAGCTTTAAAATCTTTTATACCAACAATTAACTTATGGTCTCCATATCCTCCACCAAGTCCATCAATCTTTATATAACCATTAGAACCATAAAGCTCTAATGTGAAAGTATTAATCCACTGAGTTAAGCTTGTATGAAATGATGCCGTAGCATTATTATCTTTAAACCTAAACATAGCAAATCCGCTATCATCCATATCTTGATCAATAAAATAATGATTGGAAACCATGGATGCAACAGTATCAACTTCACCAAGGTACCATCTTAATAAATCAATCATATGCGTTCCTTGCTCTATAAACTGACCTCCTGGTGCAATTTCTGGATTTGCTCGCCATTCATTTTTGTAATCCTCCCGCCCGCAAATACCGTATATACCTCGAGCGAATAGTAAATCTCCAACCTGCCCAGAAGTAATTATTTTTTTAGCATTTACCATTGCAGGATGATGTCTATGATTAAATCCGCATTTTAAAATCTTTTTTGTTTTGAGAGATACTTGGTACATCTTTTCTGCCTCACTCGAAGTCATTGACAAAGGTTTTTCACATAAAACATGCTTATTATTTTCCAGGGCAGAAATTACTATTTCTGCATGATTTACAGGTGGCGTTGTAATAATAACAACATCTATATCATCTCTTTGGACTAAATTAGACCAATCACTATCATAATTACAGTTGTACTTATGTGCTAAGGTCTGTAATTTTTTTGTGTCAATGCCACATATTGAGATTAAATCATCCGTTGATGATTCATGAATAACAGGGGCTCTTCTTCCAAATTGTAACCCTGTTCCTATTATAGAAACTCTCATATTGACTATAATACCTTATGCAGGGAACCATCGCCAATAGCTATATATTTAAAGCCGATTTTATTAATTAAGTCAGAGCAAAACATGCCCGTCAAATCGAAGAAGTGCTTATTGTTTACTAGTTTAAATATGTTTTTGAAATTAATTTTATGGAACTCTTTCCAAGGAGTAGCTACCAGTAATAAATCTGATTTGCTGCAAGCTTCATCAAGTGATTCATAAAAATTAAGATATTTTTTTCTTTTTACTTCATTTCTATCAGCTTTGGGATCGTAACAAGAAACATTAGCCCCCATCCTTTGAAGCTTTCTGATTATCTCGAGTGAGTATGATCTTCTCAGTGTACTTGTATTAGCTTTGTATGTTAATCCTAGAACTGTTATTTTTTTATTTTTCAATTTACTACGAAATATTTTACTAATTATGTCTATAGGTAAATTATTCTGAACATCATTGGTCCTTAAAATGCTGTTCAAAAGAGGAGTTTTGAGTTGATATGAATGTGATATAGTATTGAGTGTTTTAACATCTCTAGCTAATGTTCCGCCTGCGAATCCTAAGCCTGGCCTCATTAATGCATACTTACCAATTCTAGGTTCAAGCTTAAGAAGTCTTCCTACCTCTTGACCGTTAGCTCCCAATGAATCTGAAATATTTCCAAGCTCATTAGCCAATGATAATGATGTAGCAAGAAAAGTGTTCAAGCCATGCTTAACCATTTCTGATGATAATAAATCTGTCTTTTGCCAGTTGTTTGACAAGCTTTTGTATATTATTTTTAGTTGTTTGAAAACCTTTTCATTACTAACACCAATAACTGGCAAAGGAGGATTCATATATCTTTCTATTGCAGAGCCTAGTCTAAGGTTCTCAGGAGTATAAGCAAGATTATTAAAGTTTTTAACTCTCTTCTGTATTAATTTAACTAATTTATTTGAAGTACCAGCCGGTACCTGTGCAGTAATATGTATTATCTGACTTTTAATGTATGGAATGATTTTTTTTAGATCTTGATAAATAATAGATAAATCAGATTCATCCTTTTCATTAACAGGAGTATCATGACTCAGAATAATTAAGTCAGCGTCCCTAGTAACAGAATAATCTGTAGAGAATTTTAAATGTTTTGATTTAAGACCTTTTTTTAGCAAATAATTAAGTCTTGGTTCATATATTGGTGACTGTCCTGAGTTCAGGGATTGAATTTTATCATCTTGCGCATCTAAGCCAGTTACATCATGCCCAATCTTTGTAAGACATGCTGAAGCAACAACTCCTTGGTGCCATAGACCGACTACAGCAATTTTTATTTTTTTACCCATTTAGTATACGTCTCACTGCTTCTCTTACAGCTTCATTGGATGAAAACTTAGCTTTCCATCCTAAATTGTTAATATAAGAGGTATCTAAATGAACTTTAGGTTGGTCGCCAAGCCAGGCATACTTTTTACCTTCTATTTTTATTTCTGCTTTATTCTCTAATCCCATCTCCTTAATTACAATTTTTGCTATTTCTAAAACATTAGATACTGAATCTGTTCCTAAGTTTATGACATCACATGGGTTTTCTGAATTTAGAATAATATTATTAAATGACCATATCATTCCTCCAATGCATTCCTCTGTTAGAAAATAATTTTTTTCTTGCGTCCCATCTCCGAGCACATCAAGTCTTGTATTATCTTTTTTAAGTTTATTGATAAAGTCAAATAGAATTCCATGAGTCACTCTTGCTCCAATAACATTTCCAAATCTAAACATCCAAGATCTAATCCCATAAAGATGACAATATGTATGAATAAATGCTTCGCTAGATATTTTTCCAGCTGCATAAGGGCTCATTGGTTTGTAGGGTCCAGAAGTTTCATTTACATACTTCTCTAAACATAATTTCCCATAGACAGCTCCTGAGGATGCAAAAAGCAAATCTTGAATAGAATTATTTTTCATTGCTTCTAAAACGTTAAAGGTTGCTAGAACGCAATCTTTTAAGTCTCTGTCTGGCTGAGTATGACTACTTATTAAGTCTGTGTTTGCAGCAAGGTGCCAGATCAGATCATGTCCAACAATTGCTTTATTGAGTAAATTCAGATCAAGGCAGTCACCTTCAATCAGCTCAAAGTTATTGTTAGCCAGATGCGGCTCAATAAATTCTCTTCTACCATTGGAAAAGTTATCATAAACAGTTATGGAGTAACCGTCTTTTAAAAGAAGATCACAGATATGACTACCAATAAAACCTGCACCGCCAGTAATAAATATTCGAGTGATTTTTTTATCAAAAATACTATGCATATAACCCTTTCTTCACGTCACTGAGCATAGAACGAATTGTTTTTTGAACCGCTTCTTTTGATGTAATATTATTTACCCAGCCTAAAGATTCCAACTTTGTTGTATCAAGTGTATATTTTGGTACGTCTGCTTTCCAGCCTCTTTTCCCGCCAGAATATATATATTCAACATCAGTCAATTTCATTTCACTACAAATAAGATCGGCAATTTTAGTGACTGTTATGTGGTCCTTAGCACCAACATTAAAATTTTCAAAGAATGTCTGTTTATCTAACATAGGTAATACAGTTTCAATAGCAGAACATATAGTTTCTATATGAACAAAAGGTTTTGTTTGAGTACCGTCACCAAGAATTTCCAAAATATCTGAATTATCTGTTAGTCTAAGAATAAAATCATGAGTAACTCCATGTGTTTGTTTTGGGCCTACTACATTAGCAAATCTAAACGCAATACATTTCATATCAAACATAAAGCTATAAGCAGATATAAAGTTTTCTGATGCTAGTTTTTGTGCGCCATACGTAGAAACAGGTTTCAACGGAGTAAATGTTTCTTTTACAGGATAGTCAGGAACCTCGCCATATACTCCACTCCCAGATGTGAAAATAAGTTTATCGATTTTATTAATTCTCATTGCTTCTAGAACATTTGATGTGAGAAGGACTCCGTCATCAAAATCTATAGTGGGATTCTTTACCGCAGCTGCAATATCTGCATTTGATGCCAAGTGAATTACAAGATCATGACCAGATATACTAGATTCAAGACAGCTAAAATCTTTGATATCACCTTTTATAAAATAAAAATCCTTTAGATTTAAGTATTCTTGAACATTAGCTTCTTTGCCGTTAGACAGGTTATCATAAGCAGTGACAGAAAAATTTTTTTTAAGAAAGTACTGTGTTAAATTACATCCAATGAATCCCGCGCCGCCTGTTATAAATACTTTTGGTTTTATCATATTAGTGTTTTATTAATAAACGTATCATTATCAGTGAGAATTGAATTATACCACAAAGTCTAAGTAAAAATATTAAATCATAATAACGTAACTAATATAAAATACTTTGCATTAAAATACGCATAGTATTGCAATGCTCGTAACGCTATAGGAAATGATTATTAATTTTTATATTTTGAACAATACCACATTATAGTTTTTTCAAGCCCATCTTCAAAAGATGTTTCGGGTATGAATCCTAGTTCATTTTCAATCTTAGTTGCGTCTATAGCGTATCTTTTATCGTGCCCAGGTCGATCAGATACAAATGTTATTAGGTCTCTATAAGGCTTACTAGTGGGTACATTAGATTCAAGTAATTCGCAAACCTTATAAACTATGTCTAGATTATTTTTTTCAGTATTTCCTCCAATATTGTATACCTCACCTGATTTACCCAAATGGAAGACTTTATCGATGGCTTTGCAGTGGTCAAGGACATATAGCCAATCTCTCACATTTTTACCATCACCATAAATAGGTATTTCTTGACCCCTTAAAGCATTTCTTATAATCGTCGGAATAAGTTTTTCATCATGCTGATTGGGTCCATAATTATTAGAACAATTACTTATCAATGTGTCCAGGCCATAAGTATGATAGAAAGAATTAACAAGCATGTCACTAGCTGCTTTAGATGCCGAATAAGGCGAGCTTGGCTTAATAACTGATTGTTCTGTGAAGATATCTTCAGATTCTAAATCTAATGATCCGTATACCTCATCAGTAGAAATATGATAGAACCTACAGCCTTTAAATTCAGATTTATATTCAAATCTATCATTTATCCATAGTTCTCGTGATGCTTGTAAAATATTGAATGTCCCCAAGACATTAGTTTCTAGAAATACCGACGGGTTCATAATACTATTATCAACATGTGATTCGGCTGCAAAGTGTATTACACCTTCAATTTTATATTTTTCAAAAATCGATTGAACTACTGCTAAATCTCGAATGTCTGCTTCAATTAATTCAAAGCGAGGATCCTTGTGAATAGAGTCATTTATATTGGAGAGTTCTCCTGCATAGGTTAATGAATCTATGTTTATGAGTTTATATTCCGGATACTTATTAAAAAAATAGTTAACAAAATTACTTCCGATGAAACCTGCGGATCCAGTAATTAATAAATTTTTCATTTATGTTTCTCTAGATGTTTTAAACAATTATATAAACTATCTATCCAGTCTGGTAAAGTTATTTTAAAGTTATTCTGAATTTTACATGTACTTAAAACACTATATGGCGGTCTCGGTGCTGAAGTTGGATAGTCACTCGTTAAAATTGGTCTTAACACACAATCAATTGACAGTTTGTTCACTACTGCTTTGCTCAAATCATACCAAGAAACCTCGCCATTATTACAATAATGATATATTTCGATATTTCTCTCGGCAACTAGTGGTATTATTTTAAGAACAAATTCCGCTAAGTCTTTTGCATATGTTGGTGAGCCTATTTGGTCAGATACAATACTTAAATCTGACTTAGCTTTAGAAAGCATAATAATTTTTTTTACAAAATTATCATTATACTGACTATAAACCCATGATGTCCTGAGTATTATTGCATGTTTTAAGTTAGAATTGAGAATAGCATCTTCTCCTTTAAGTTTAGATCTTCCATAGGCTGATTTTGGATTTCGCACATCCTCTTCTTTATAAGGAACTTTTGAAAGGCCATCAAAAACGTAGTCTGTTGAAAAATGAATCAATTTAATATTATTTTTAGCTGCTATATTCACTAAATTTTTAACTGCAACATAATTTATACTGTTTGCTAACTCTTCTTCACTTTCAGCTTTATCAACATTCGTATAAGCAGCACAGTTTATTATAAAATCGGGTTTCTCAGCGTCAATCGTCTTTTCAAGTAAGTTTATATCAGTGATATTTAGTTCAGCTTTAGTTTTAAATGAAAAGGTATACGGATAATAACTAGATAGTTTTTTTATCTCTCTAGCTAATTGCCCATTTGAACCTAATATTAGTACTTTGAGTATATAGTTATTCATATTGCTAAAGATATACTACTCTTTATTTTCATGACAACAAATTTGTAATTTCAATATATAGTCATTTTTAAATAACAATATATTTCCATATGTTACAATCATAAAGATTACAGTTTTGCAGGAGTTACATGTGAGTCGTAAAGGAATCATACTTGCTGGAGGCAGAGGGACGAGATTATATCCGACTACCAAGTCAACTCCAAAGGCGCTTCTTCCGGTTTATGATAAACCCATGATATATCATCCTATATCTACTCTCATGCTTGCAGATATCCGAGAAATTTTACTAATCACCACAGCTGAGGATCAATTAAGATTCAAGGATGTTTTAGGAAATGGCTCGCAATGGGGAATAAATATTGAATTTGCCACTCAGGATGAGCCCAAGGGAATTGCCGAGGCGCTTATTATTGCCGAAGACTTTCTTGATAATCAACCTTCTGTTCTTCATCTAGGGGATAATATTTTTTATGGAGCTGGATTTGGTAGTGTACTCAAAGAGGCATCTAATAATGATAAGTGCACTATTTTTTCATACAATGTCCCTGACCCAGAGAGATTTGGTATATGCGAGTTCGACGAAAATTTTAAAGTGACCAGTATTGTAGAAAAGCCAAAAAAACCCAAAAGTAACTTTGCTGTAACTGGGCTATATTTTTATGATAAAAATGCACCCAAAATCGCAAAATCGATTACGCCTTCAGATAGAGGCGAATTAGAAATAACAGATGTAAATATTGCCTATATGAAAAAAAATGTTTTATTTACTAACAATTTAGGAAGAGGCTTTGCATGGATTGATGCTGGAACAATTGAGTCATTCTTCGATGCAGGTGTTTTTGTTAGAACAATAGAAAGAAGACAAGGAATTAAGATAGCATGTCTTGAAGAAATAGCTCTAAGACAGAATTGGATTACTCCTGAAATCATTACTAATAATTCTGATGATATGAAGTCTGATTATGGGCTGTATGTTAATAGATTACTTAAATAATAATATATGGAAATAATTAATACTCCCATTAAGGATGTTGTAATAGTTAAACCAAAAATCTTTGAAGATAACCGAGGTTATTTTTTAGAAAGCTACAACAAAAAAATCTTTAACCAATTAGTCGGGAAAGAAGTTAATTTCATTCAAGACAATCAATCTAAATCAAGTATTGGTACATTAAGAGGTATTCATTACCAAATACCACCAGCATCACAGGCTAAACTAGTGAGTGTTCTTTATGGAGAAATTTATGATGTTGCAGTTGATCTAAGAAGAAGTTCTGCAACATTTTCTCAATATTTTGGAAAGCATATTTCTGCAGATAATAAACTGCAAATGTGGATACCTGAAGGTTTTGGTCATGGTTTTTTAACTCTAAGCGATCATGCAATTGTTAGCTATAAAGTTAATAGCTCTTACTCAAAAATACATGAGAGAACTATAAAATATAATGATGATTTACTAAAGATTCAGTGGCCTTCGTCTAAAAGTATTATCTTATCTGATAAAGATAAGAATGGTATCAGTATTGAAAATTCAATTGATTTATTTGATTAATATGTCTTAGATGTTAGGAACCTATATTCAGGAAAATGGAATCGAATCACTGGCCTCGTGCTACAATTTCGTTTCTCCATCAACTTTCACGTTCTTGCTAGTACACTATCAATGATTAATAGCTTATATTATCATATATAATTATTCATGGATATTTGGCTAAAAATAAAAAAGAAAGTCTAGTAAAAAATGACAAAAATTGAAGTTAGTATTTATGAAAATTAAAAAACTAACTGTAAGTATATTATTACTAATAGTTTTCACTGGATTTCTTTTCAATGATGATATTTATTCTTATCTTGGAGAAAACTTCCTCTTTATACAAACTTTCTACAAGGACGATCCAGAAATGTTCATTATCTATTTTGTCTTTGCTTATTTATTTATGACAACATTTTCATTGCCTGTAGCTTTAGTAATGGGGCTACTAGCAGGCAGTATTTTAGATATTTATTATGCTGTACTCTTAGTATCTTTCACATCCTCAATAGGCGCAACAATAGCTATGAGTTTATCAAGATATATTCTAAGGGATTACATGTCCTCTAAGTATAGAAAATACTTTGATATAATTAACTCTAACTTTAGAGGTAGTGGAGGTTATTATTTATTTGCATTGAGAATGTCTCCCCTGTTCCCCTTCTTTATTATAAATATATGCTTTGGATTGACAAACATGAAACTTACCCCATTTTACCTAATTAGCCAAATAGGAATGTTGCCTGGTACGATCATAATAATCTTGCTGGGTAATGAATTAAGCAATGTTCTAATTACTGGTGATGTTATATCTCCTAGTTTAGTTTTCTATTTGACATTACTCGGATTAATTCCATTATTGTCTAAAAGATTTTTACTGGATAACAGGAATTAATTTTCAATTATTTTAAAAAGATAATCGCTATATGGACTGTTACTTAAATCTTTAGCAATCATTTTGAGTTTATCTTCATTGATCCATGAATTATTATAAGCTATTGCCTCAGGGCAAGAAATTTTGATGCCATTTTCTTGCTCAATAGATTTTACAAAAAAACTAGCTTCTAAAAATGATTCCACTGTTCCTGCATCTATCCAATTGTAACTCTGGTCGAGAACTTCGGCATACAAGTTATCTTGTTCCATATAAGTTATATTTACATCCGTTATTTCTAATTCACCTCTCGGAGATGGTTGTATTTCAGAAGCAACTTCTGATGCATCTTCATCGTAGAAATATAAGCCCGTGACACAAAGATTAGACTTCGGATTTGATGGTTTTTCCTGAATACTCATCACTTTATGTTCATCATTTAACTCGCAAATACCAAATCTTTCAGGATCAGATACCTCATAAGCAAAGATTATATTTTTTTACTTAAACATGCACGTGTAAATATGGCTTTAAGTTCAGGACCATGAAATATATTATCACAGAGCATTAATGCACAAGGGCTCTTGTCGAGAAATTTACTTGCTATTATTAATGCATCAGCTATGCCTTTGTGTTGATATTGAATTTCATAATTGATATTAATGCCCCATTTTTGACCATCACCTAACAATCCATAAACTCTCTCTTTGTCAGTGGGAGTAGTAATAACAAGAATTTCTCTTATACCTGCAAGCATAAGTGTAGATACAGAATAATAGATCATTGGTTTATCATAAATAGGCAAGAGACACTTTGGTGTCGCTTTGGTTGTAGGATATAGACGGGACCCTTTTCCGCCTGCTAAAATTATACCTTTTCTATTCACTACATATTTGTACTGCATTAAACGTGCCGGAAAGAGGAATCGAACCCCCGACCTACGCGTTACGAATGCGGTGCTCTACCTACTGAGCTATTCCGGCTAGAATACTATCTATGACTTAGT
>MDSV01049396.1_pt1 | contig 17406 bp, 16 predicted proteins | sample 810851 | NCBI WGS metagenome assembly MDSV01 (sample SAMN05326640, study PRJNA326480) | marine metagenome | isolation source: seawater | place: Atlantic Ocean: North East | collected 2012 | reverse complement strand
TCGAAGAAAGTATTTCTTTTGCATTAGACTTCATAGTTTCTTCCAACTGTTCCGCCTCGAGCAACGCTTTTTCTAAAATTGATTCACTCACGTTTTTTTTATTTTTTTTAAATAGTTTATTAATAAAAGCCGCATGCATATAGATGCGGTTTTATAATAAATATATTCAGATTATAAAAAATCCTTTTTAAATGTGTTTGGGGAGTAATTTATCTATTAAGAAAATTATTTAGTTTAGACATCATAGATAGTGAATGATTTAACTTTTCGGTATTTTGTGATTTAGACGACTCTACCACCTCACCAGTTTCATCTACACTATCAGCACTTTCGTCTTCTTTAAAGAGGTATGAGCCAGGGGTTGACGGAGAAGATACTAAGTCAAAACATATTAATTCAAAATCTTCTTGTACTTCATTATATTCCCCATTTTTTGTTAATGAACCTACCCCTCTAGAGGATATACCTAAAGTAACACCTTGTCTTAATAAGTTTGCTGCCATATCACCCACACATGATATAACACCTTCTTTTAGGTAACCAGGTGATGTCAGTAATTTAAGTTTACCAATTAACCTATTACCATCCCACCAAGTTTCGGTAATAATATGAGAAGCTCTATCTAAATCTATTAATGATGATTCTGGGTGATTAAGTTCTGAAATTGCACCACCTCTTTTTATAACTTCTTGATATCTTTCATTTTCTCTTTTTAAAATTTTTTCTGGGTATATCCTTCCGTTTCTGTTTGGAGTGTCGTATTTCTGTAGTATGGCATTCATATATATTTCACCATCGAAATTATCATTTGCCATTTCTTTTAGTATGTTTTTATTGTCATCTGGTGATACATGTCCATCATGTTCGACTAGTATACCGTGACCAATCTCTCTTGCTTCTAATACTCTCATAATATTCTTTTTAAATAAATAGTAGTGATGGCTAAAAAATCTGGTCTTACTTTTTGGCTTTATAAAAGGTAAAGGTTTTGGATTTTAAAAGTGAGTCATTAATAATATCATTTGTAATGGTATCGATTGATTTGATTAGGTTTGGCGATTTGAGGTCTTTTACTTTTTTACTACTGTCTAGAAATAAGGTTATTTCACATCTCATAAAACTTCTTTTTCCTGTTCTAATTCCACTAGCTCTTAAATCTAAATCGACTATAGACTGACATTTAAATGGGGTTTCTTTTAAATTACTTTGTATACTTTTTTTAATTTTTGTTTTAAAGGAATTTATAGTGTTATCCCACTTTTCTAAATCTTTATGAGGTTCTACCCAACTAGATAAATTTAAAAATACCGATTTTAATCTAGTTATATCTACCGTACCATAGGAGGTACGGAATAAGTCGGAAACTTGTGTTTTTACTTCTCTACCTTGCTTTAACATATTAATTATTTTATATGTAAAATATAAAGTATTAATACTGTTAGTTCAAGTCCTCTAGGAGGCCTCTAACTTGAATATAGGTTTTTTTGGTTGGTTCTAACGCTCTAACTTTATTCTTTGTCTCAACTAATTTTGCGGATAGATTGTCGTCCTTGGACTCCTTTAATAACTCATTTATTCTATTTACCACTACTTTAGTTATGTTACTAAACTCCTCATGTAAAACATCCTCTTTCATTAGAATAGTATTTTTAAGAATTTGTTTTTGATTTTCGTTTAGTTTGGAGCCGTACTCTTCATTGTATTTTTTACTTATTACGTACGAAAGGGTTTTTGGGTTTATGTTTTTGTTTATTTTCTTTTGTGGTTCTTTGTTGATGTGTTCTACTAGATGATTTTTTAATTTTATATTGTGTTCTATGTTTTTAGGTGAATTATTAAAAACTATTTTATCTATTTTATCATATATTGTATTTTCATTTACTACACATAAATCTTTTCTTTTGTTAATTACCTTATCTAAAATAGGTTTTATCTTAGATAATTTATGTTTGTTACCCCTCAAATAAGATATACTTTCATTTATGTATTTTTCACCAATCTCCTTATCTTCAATTGTTTTTAACTCAATATCATTATAGAGTGTAAAAAACTCTCTTAGCGTTTGAGAGTATTTCATCGCACCCATAATAACCGATAAATTATTTTTGAATTGGTTTTTATCCTTGTAAGAATTTTCAAGGATAGTGTCTAAGCTTTGTTTGTAAAAGGAAAAATTATTCATAATATGTTTTTATTATAAATATATCTAATCCTTTAATAAGGTGTCTACTTCTTTATTGATACTGTCAATATCTTTATTTGATTTTTCAAATAAGTCTTGTAACCCATCTAGGTTTAACCCTTTATTTTCCATAAGTAGTGGTAATTCTCTCTCTTTGTTAAAACTTTCTGCGGCTGGTACTGGTTCAGTAATCTCGTCTCCACCTCCAGGTGCTTCTGTTTCTGGTCCACCCATATCAAAGTCTGATACATCTTCACTACCAGCATCTAATCCTGGTTCGTCAACAGATTCGTCATCACCTCCTTCTGGTTTTGGTGGTTCACCATATAACTTATCTATTGTGTTGAATAGTCCTGTTTTGGTTATAGTTTCTGATGTTTTTTCTAGTTCTCCTGATAAAGCCTTTTCAAATCTTTGTTGTTGTAAATCTAATTTAATCTCTTCATCACTCATTCCTAATATAAACTTCTTAGCCCATGTTGCTGATACTGGTGCGATTCCACTACCTGGGTCACCAACAGCATCTTTATACAATGTTATTTTTGTTTGCCACTGTTCTAATTTTAATAACTCTGCTTGTGTAGATGGATTAGTTAACCCTAACGAGAAATTCTCTATTTCGTCTTCAAAACCTAAAACATAAAGATGTATAATAGCTATTTTATTTAGTTCTTGTATAATAGATTTTTGTATTCTATTTATAGTTCTAGCAAATCTAATATCTAACAATGCGAGATTTTTACCCTCACCTACAACCTCTTCAAATCCTAGAAAAGCCTTTGGGATTCTTAGAGACGCTAATAATTTTTTCTGGATATATTCTATATCTGCTATCTCACTCAAATTAGTAGCTCCCGGTAATGTATCTATGGGACTAGCAGCTGCAGGGTCTCTTACTGGTATAAAGTAGTCTTGGTCTACCGCCATTTGGTTCATTCTTAGGTCTACATTTCCATTACTAGGGTCAACAACTGGGTCACGTTTAAATTTGTTAGCTACTTTTTGGATGTAAGCTTCTACATCTTTATCGTCCATATTACCAACAAAAACTTTAAATACTCTTCGTTCCGGTGCTCTAGATGTTCTATATACTAACATAGCATCTTCAGCTAATAATAATTGTTTCCATATTCTTCTACACTTTTCTAACATAGAAGTCCCATAAGGTAATCTTCTATCATCACCTAACAATCTAAAATGTGCAATTTCCCAAGAATTAAAAATCATTTCCTTTTCCTTCCACTTAAATTCCACCTTTCTTTCTTTCACCTCTTCTGCTGGTGAATGTGCGTTTACAAATGTCGTACCATCAGTTCTATCAATTTCTATATTAGGTAACTGATTACACCCAACAATTCCTTTTTCTGGGTCAATTTTAAGGTAAACAAAATTATCCCCATATTTACAAGTGTTTCTAATCCACATTGGTAAATTTGTGTTGATGTCTAGTACGTTATTAAATAAATCCCCCAATATAGATTTTATTCTGGTAGATTCAGAATATATACTTAACATATAACCTTTTTCTGAAGGTGTCGTACTTTCCTCAGAATATATATCCAAAGCTGCTGATATCTCTGGGGTAAACTCCATAGATTCGTAGTCATAGTACGATGCTAATCTAGATGGTTCATAGTATATAGATTTTGTGTAGAGTTCATTATCTATTTTTTGCCATTGATTGGCTAGATATGCCTGTTGTTGATACTGTAATTTTTTCTCCTCAAAATCTTTCTTTGAATCGGTCTTTAGAATGTCTTTAGACCCCAACTTAAATTGTGGGTAAGTGTCTGGAGAAGCCACTGTAGGTCTTCCACTCCCAAACATTCTAGTCAGTCTTTGATATATTGTTAAATTTTCTGCCATATTAATTAATAATAGTGATTATATTATAAATAGTCAATCATCTTCTATCGTCTCTTCCCAAATAACCAGGAATATTCTTTATATAAAGTTTTTTGGTCCTGATTAGTATTTCCAGGTATACCCCATAATGGAGTATTTTGTTTAGGTCTCCTGTGTGAAGGTTCTTCTTCTACAGAACTATTACTAGTGGTCCAACTTTCTAACATAGCTTTAGTTAAACTATCAGCTTTATGTAATTGACTAAATGAATTTTCCCCCACATATAAAGCCATGGCTATTGCCATAATTAAATCATCATGTTTACCTTTCATATGGTTAGGTTTTCCATTTATATAAACAAAGGTATATAATTCATTTAACAATCTTTTTGACCTAATTGTGAATTTGTGTCGTAGAGACTCCTCAAATGCAGCTACTATCTGAGCTCTCTTATTATTAAAAGCTAGACCAGGTGTTTTAGTACCCGCATTAGGATTGTATTTCCATTTATCCGCAGTATTCATCCCCTCCACATATAAATCTTTATAACCCAATTCTTGTAATTTTCTAGATGTAGCTACACCCATACCACCGGTAATATCTGTAACCACATAAGCATTATACATAGTACCCCATTTATAAATTATGTCTGCAGCTAAATCAGGTGGTATTTTCCCTAAATACTCAGCTACTTGTGTTCTTGAGTCAAAGTCTATAATAATTATAGAAGTGAAATCTTCAGAATCACCCCTACTAACATCACAACCTAAAATATAACGATGACCTTCTATAGGTTTTTCCCAAATCCACATTTGATTCCCCACAAACATTTCTTCTGGGTCTCTTATATCTTCATTTTTTATCCTCTCAATAGTATCTATAGGAATTACGTTATCGCCGGAACCTAAAAAAGCACTTTCTAACTCTTGTGAAACCTTCCTCCTATCATATTTAAGTTTTTTAACCATACTCTCAAACCAAGAAGAACATGGTTTGTATCCTTTTTGTTTTAAACTCTCAAATTTATCTAGAGATTTTTCGTATACAAATTCTTTCTCATCATAATCTTCTCTATTGAGTAAAAAATGTACAATATCTTTACACTTAACCCAGAAAAGGTCTTTTGTAAATCTAGGGTCATTTTCCCAATGAAGTTCGGAAATATGGAAACTATTTAAACCTTTTATAGATTGTTCATATATTTCGTAATATATTTTATCGTATCCATTTGGTGTCGAAATTACAATAACTTTACCTCCGGTAGAAAGTGATGCCATACATGCCGCCCAAAAATCGTCACCAGCTTCAATATATGCCGCCTCATCAAATATTAATGTTGTGGGTGTGTATCCTCTTAGTGCATCTACTGATGTAGCCACCGCTTTAACCTCACAACCATTATTTAATTTAAAATGTTTTTGTGAATCTTTTTCTTTAGAAAACCCAACATTTATCCAGTCAGGCCACTGATTAAGGAATCCCCTTACTTTATTTGCAAATTCAGAAGCTGTATCTAATTTATTTGCAATAATTAGAATTTTTTCTGGTTTATTTTTAGAAGCAAATTGTAATTTTTTAGAAACCCATGCGGCAGTTGCTGTTGATACTCCAGCCTGTCGGTATTTTTTAGTAATATTATCGTTATACTTTTCGAAATTACTTAACATCATTTCCTGTTCAGGAAACAAATTAAAAGGTACATATTTAGATTGTGTATTATCGTAGGTTTCTAAATACGTTTTTATTGCATAATTAGTATCTTGAACGCACGTAGCATATTCTTGTATTAACTCTTTTTGGTCCATATGCTATAAATATCGTAAAATTATTAACTCTTTACAAGTTATATAAAAAGTCTTTTTCTGCTTTTGTTAAAGAATCCATACCTGTTTTATTTATTTTATCTAAAATGGTATCTATGTCTAACTGTGGTTCTTCTTCTGTGGGAGTATCCACGACTGGAGGTGTAGACACTTCACCTGAAGCATCTTCATAATCTTCTTGTTTTAATTGTTTAACTATTTCGTCAACCATCTTTTTAACTTGGTCTTTACCTTGTTGACTACCCGACAATATTTCTTTAGCTAATTTAAGGAATTCTTCCGCTTCTAAACTTACAAATTTAAAATAAAAATAGTTTTTGATTCTTTTTTGTTCTTCCATATCAAAAAAGTTATCCGGATATACCTCTAAAAATTTTTCCCAAATTACAGGACCCAACCTTAAGTCCCATACTTCTGCTGGTAAAGTATCTTCCATACCAATAACCTCATCCGCCATTTCTGGGTCTGAAGGTAATCCATGAGCAGAAACATACTCCATAACTCCCTTATATAATTCGTGTACTAAAATAGGGAACATAAGTCCTGTGGCTTTAATAGTTGGTGGGTCAGTTTCAAGGTCTAACTCCTCTTTTCCAGCCATTGCAGATTCTGCTCCACCACCACCAATCATACCCTCCATGTCCGGCATTACCCAATACATTAAATCGTTTACTGACATTACTATGGAGTATAACCCTATTAAATCTGGATTAATCTCATTTAATTTTTCATTAACTAAATGATACATATAGTGAGCTTTTTTTGCTGACCCCTGTATTAAAGAATTTATAAATCTTCTTTTTTGTTTTTCTAAATCTAATTTTTGTAATCTTTTTGCGGCCTCATCCTCCATCTCGAAATTAGGAAATTGTGGTTCTTCCTTTTTCTTTTTCTTTTTTTGTGGTTTTGTTTGCATTCCAGACATATCTGGTTTTTCTAATTTTGCATTAAATTGTAAATCCCCTTCTGGTATACCCATCTCATCCACCACTAACTCTACAGCTAAATTTTCTAATGTTTCTCTGTTTTGAGATTCTATTTGCATAATTCTTCTTGCTGCTTGCATGAGCATTGGTTGTAAAGACATGAAAGTTTGGGGGTCGATGTTTTCCACACCTGTCGCGTCTTTTACTTTTTGTACAACGTCTTGAAATCTTTGTGATGCTATTAATTCTTCGAAGTTATCCGGAATTCCATCCTTATCTATGTCAGGAAATGCTTGATGTCCTCCAAGTGGGTGGTCCTGTGATTTTAACTTTCTTTCAATGTCCGGTGACATTCTTTCCCTACCATCACCATAATCAATAGGTGGTGCTTCATTTAATTTTTTCTTAGCCATGTTGTGTTAACGCTTTACCTAAATTAGTTGATGTTAGCCAGTCTGGTAATGGTGAATCACCACCTTTACCCGCTTTTGGTTTTGGTTTTACTTTAGGTTTTTGGAAAGGTCCTCTTCTTTTCTTTTCTCCTGGTTTGGTAGGAGCTATAGTAGGTGTTTCTAGGGGTGCTGGTGATGTAGAGGTAGGTGCACCTATATATTCACCATCATCATCTCTATCTGTTTCATTTAATTCACTTTCACCTAAACCAACACCATCTAGTTTAATATCTCCTTGGGGACATATATTTAACGGTATATTTTTATCACCTCCTTTAACCATACCATTTAAATGTCCGTCATCATCAAAGTCTTTTACAATTATAGTCATCGGTGGTGTCATTTCACCAACAATCTCCTCAACCATCTCAAAAGAAGTATTTTGTTCTGGTGTACCCACACTTTTAGTTTTTGGTTTTAGATTTTCTTTTATAGTCTTTATAAAATTTTTCTTACTTATAGTAGCTCTTTCATTACTTTCAACTAAAGACATAACCCAATCCTCCAATAACTTTTGTTCTTCTACTTTATCTGGTAAATTTTCATAATCTTTTTTAGTCATCTTAGATGCTAATTTTTTAGCGGCTGCTGGATTCATGGCATAAAGATAATTTTGTTGTGCTTTACTAGCGAATTTTTCTTCTATTTCTTTTTCTCGTAATAATGGAGTACCATCAATATCGACATCAGGATTTCCAGTTTCATCGGTTTCAATATCTAATTCCTCTTCTGTCTCATATTCCTCTAGTTCAGCTGCTTTAGCGATATATAAATCAGCTAATTCTTTTTCTTTTGCTTTTATTTCGGTATCTGAAACCTGTTCTTTAAATATTTTTTTATTGAGTTGTTTTAACTGATTGTCTGAAAACAAAGATAGGGTTCTATGTGTGAACCCTTCCTGTATAAATTTTTTAATTAATTCTGTTCTATTTAACATATTCAAAAGTTTTATCGAATTTTAATATTATATCTCTTGCGTATAGCTTATCTTTAACACTTTTTAAACCTTCACCAAAATGAAACACCAACCTCTCTTCATCACCATTTTCGTACTCATCCTCATAAGTTTCCCACCCTAAAGATATTACACCATCTAAAGCGTGTTCCATACTAAAATAGTCAGAATTTTGTACTAAATCTAACTTAAGTTTAACACCATTAAGTACACCAACAGTACTTATGTATTCTATTTCTGGGGGTCCTGGTTTTCCATGTGCTGGATTACTATCCCAATCCTCACCCCATAGTTCCTTCGTAGTATCCCCAAAAATAAATTCATATATGTTATGACCCTTATAGTTTGGACCAAGTTCATTTATAAATAAAAGTTTCACTATTTGATTATACCTTTTGTGTTGATTAATACTTTTTTATTCTCACTAACAAAAACTAAACTATTTCTTTTAGTTTTACCTTCTAGTCTAAAATTTTTATTTTCTTTAATAAATTTGTGAGAACTAACTTCCTGTTCAACCGAAGAAGATATTTTAGTTATATCTTTTAGTTTTTTATTTTCAGTTAACTTTTTTGTTAAGTATTCTTTTGGGTCTACTTTTTTATTTTTAGGTTTTTCACTTTTTTTTTCAATATATGACTCCAAAAGACTACCTACTCTTTTTTTAAGTGATTCCATCGCTAAATCATCTTCTGTTTCCATATCTACATCCATATCGACATCCATTTCTTCGTCACCCATATCCATATCAACGTCCATTTCTTCGTCACCCATGTCCATATCCATTTCTTCTTCATCACCGTAAGATGTCTCATCTTCTTCGAATCTATCTAAAACATCGTCTCTATCTTCATCATCTAGATTGTCTAAATCAACAGCTGAAATAACAGAATTTAATACATATTTTATATCAGCACTCCCCAATTCTTCTTCAGCATCTCTAAGTTTTTGACCTAACTTTCCGGTAAGTTTTTGGATTGGTTTCATGAATCCTTCCATTTCATCTTCAACTTCGTCTTCAACTTCTAACTCCTCATCTTCCATATCAACATCCATTTCATCTTCCATATCATCCTCCATATCCATTTCTTCATCTCCCATATCTAAATCCATGTCATCACCCATATCCATTTCTTCTTCACCTCCATCATCAACGTTTAAAACAAATTTTTCTTGTTCTTCCATTTCACCCATACTCACGTCTACTACCTCATACTGTTCATACATTGTAATAGCTTTACCATCATTATGTTCTTCATTTAATGGTTTAAATATTAAATTCATTCTTTTAAGAGCTGCTCCATAACTTTTAAAACGGTCTTTTCTTTTATTTTGTAACCCGTTAAGATAATCTAAAGAAGACTCATTAATACCAGATTTTAAATAATACCCATCTCTTTCTTGTACTATAGCGTAGGTTCTACCGTCCGCTCCTGTTTTAGAGAATGAGTTAGTTGATGTGTGGTACTCTTTATTTTTCTGTACTGTTCCGTACGTGGCAATTTCCATGATTCTATTAATCTTGTCTTGCCCTTCTAATTTTTCACTACCTATAGGTTTTAGTCCTCCCATTTTATTTTGTTTTTAAATTTTTTATTTTAACTATTTAATCCACCACCACCAATTATTGTTGGGTTGAATATATTTCTTCCTTGATTATAATTAGCTGATGGGAATGTTATCCCCGTCATTGGACTTTGACATGCACAATCGTAACATAAAAATATAACATTAGTAGCGGCTGTTACCGCTGCTGGTGATACCACTAATTCTAATGTTGTCCCATTAGCAATTGCAATAGCATCCCCCGCATATGTGAAAGTTGCACTTGTACCAGTAGCGTGAACCCCTGTACACTTATAATTTTTATATGTAGTTGTACCCAATTCCGTTACCTCATGTGTCATTAATGGGGTAGTTGGTATTGAATTGCCTCCGTAATTTCCTCCAGCCATAATTAATTAATTATTTTATTTATAAATATACCTAAATAGAGGAAACTTTTCCTTCTATAGTAAGACTCTTGTCGATTAGGGTGTTTTTAATGTCATTTATCTTTTTTAAATACTCATTTCTCCTTAAAAATTTAAAAGCTAAATTTTCATAAGAGTATTCACCACCATCTTTTAGCCCTCCACTTCGGTACTTTTTTATTTTATCTTTTAACTTCTCAATCATACCTAAAACCTCTTCTTCATCTTCAGTTTCTGCCTTCATTTCGATATCATCTATTTTTTCCATCCAATACTTTGCTTTATCTAGTATCTTTTTGGTGTCAATTATTACATCTTCTTCTTTTACCGGTTCAACAATCCAATCATTATATAAGACCGAATATACACCAGTTGCAAAATGAGGTTCATTAACATCTTGTACATAGATTTCTACATCAAAATCTTTAATTGTTATATCTCTAAGAGAATTCCAAATCATTCTTCTACTATCAAGGTATTTTTTAAAAAGGGATGGTTTGTCGGTAAAATCTACTAATATGTGTAAATCTACATCTGAGAACTCAGACCAATTAAAATTAGAAAGGGACCCTGTTAATGTTACATCATCGATATCTAAATCCATATCGATAAAGTCTATATAATCATCTACAATGTCTAATAGTGCTTTTCTAATTTCAGGTTTTAATACAAAGGTTCCACCTTCTTCTTCCCATATATCAGAAGTTAGAGAATCATTAATTTTAAAACTTTTAACTATTTTTTTATCATTTGCCATCATCTATAAATATAGTGATAGTTTGTCTACGATAATTTTTTGTATTTATAAGTTCTAGAAATGTTTTTAGAGAAATAAGAACCTTGACTTTCAGCCATTCTCATTTTAGTGAAAATAGAAAGGGGGACATCCTCATAAGAGTATTGTCCACCCTTTTTAAAATCTACCACTAACTCCTTAGTCTCAACATTATACTTTGAACTTTTTAAGTTACTAGAATCATATTCATTCAAAATTAACTTTCCTGATATTTTTTCTGATTTTATAGCCATTACTGTTGTGGTGGGGTTGGTTGTGGTACTGGTTGTGGTGATTGTGGTGTTCCAGCAACTTGTGTATTAATCCTCTGAATTGTTTGTTGCATCTGATTTAACAAAAGAGTTATATTTTTTACTGAATTATGTACCTGCTCAAGTCTCTCCTCTAATTGTAAGTGTTTCATAGGGTTAGATTCAAAGTGTTTAATTCTACCTACTAATTCTTCAGGTGTCCTAAAATCTCTATTAGGTAACCAAACTTCATTTTGCATTACTATTGTAGGTGTCATTCCAATCCCAGTAATTCTTATCAATTCGTTCCACTCCTCTACATTCTCAGATGTTACTATTTCTTCATACGCTATATTAGCTTCATTTAAAGTGTCTTTAATCTTTTTACAGTAGTGACACGTTGGTTGTGCATAAACTTTTATCATAATTTTTTTATTTAAAAATATTTTGTTTTATATGAAAGGAAACACATAATGTCTCCTTTCATAAATTAATTATACTATTTTACCTCCTCAAATTCAACATCTGTTGTGTCAGAATTTTCTGTACTTGCAACATCAGGTTCATTTGTTTCACTTTCTTGGTATAGTTGAGTTGATACTTCTTGCCACTTATTATTAATTTCTTCCATTATAGTATCAATAGAATTTAGGTCCTTATCTTCTTTAGCTTTTTTCAACCTGGTAACTATTTCAGAAAGTTGTTCTTTAGATGTGTCATCTAATTTTTCTTCATATTCTTTTAATTGTTTTTCAGTTTGAAACACCATCGAATCCGCCTGATTAAGTTTCTCAACCTCTTCTTTTTTCTTAGCGTCTTCTGATGCGTTTGCTTCTGCCTCCTTTTTCATTCTATCAATTTCCTCATCAGATAAACTACTACCAGACTCTATTTTAATATTTTGTTCTTTACCAGTACCCTTATCAACAGCTTTAACATCAATAATACCATTAGCATCGATATCAAAAGTAACCTCAATCTGTGGTATCCCTCTTGGTGATGGTGGTATATCTGTTAGTTGGAACCTACCTAAAGTTCTGTTATCTGGAGCCATTGGTCTTTCTCCTTGTAAAACGTGAATATCAACGGCTGGTTGATTGTCAACAGCTGTAGAAAATACCTGAGACTTAGAGGTTGGTATTGTTGTATTAGATTCTATTAACGATGTCATTACACCCCCCATAGTTTCTATACCTAGTGAAAGAGGTGTAACATCTAATAATAACACATCTTTAACATCACCCGCTAAAACACCACCTTGTATTGCTGCTCCCATAGCCACAACTTCATCTGGGTTAACCCCTTTTGATGGTTTTTTCTTGAATAGGTTTTCAACCGCTTCTTGTATTACTGGAATTCTAGTAGAACCACCAACTAATAAAATTTCATCAATATCACTTACCTTTAATCCAGCATCTTTAATTGCTTTTCTACATGGTGTTAAACTTTTTTTAACCAAGTCTTCTACCATCGATTCAAATTTAGCTTTTGACAATGTTCTTACAAGGTGTTTTGGTCCCGTATTATCCGCAGTAATATATGGTAGGTTTATTTCTGTTGTTGTTGAGTTGGATAGTTCTACTTTAGCTTTTTCTGCTGCCTCTCTCAATCTTTGTAAAGCCGAAGGGTCACTACTCAAATCCATATTATTTTCTGTTTTGAATTCTTCTAGTAACCAGTCTATAATTTTTTCATCAAAGTTATCACCACCTAAATGTGTATCACCATTAGTTGACATAACTTCAAATATCCCATCACCTATCTCAAGAATAGAAATATCAAAAGTACCACCACCTAAATCATACACAGCAACTACTTTATCTTCATTTTCATTTAATCCGTAAGCTAGTGCAGCAGCGGTTGGTTCATTTATAATTCTTAGAACTTTTAATCCAGCTATTTCTCCAGCTTCTTTAGTAGCGTTTCTTTGTTCATCATTAAAATAAGCAGGTACTGTGATTACGGCTTCAGTTACTTTACTACCCAAATAATCCTCTGCTGTCTTTTTTAAATTTTGTAGAACTACCGCAGAAATTTCTTGTGGGACATAAGACTTATCATCAACTTTAACAGTCACTATATCTTTTTTACCTTTAATAACATCATAAGGCATTTTTTTAGCTTCCTTACTAATTTCACTAAATTTACTACCTATAAATCTTTTTACCGAATAAATGGTATTTTTAGGGTTTGTAACACCCTGTCTCTTTGCTGGGTCACCCACAGCTCTATCCCCTTCTTTATACGATACAACAGAAGGGGTGGTTCTTTTACCTTCTGAATTTACAATTATTACGGGTGAACCCGCTTCAACCACCGAAACACACGAATTTGTGGTTCCTAAATCAATTCCAATTACTTTTGTCATCTTTAATTAATTTTATTTTTATTTTCTTTGTTTATGAAATTATTTTCATTACTTTTACACTTCAAAAAGTATACCAATACTAGTAAATTATAAAGAGAATGTCAAACCTGACAAATTAATGTCATTTTGTCAGTTGTTGATTATTTCTAAAAATATATTAAATTTAAATAAAAAGAATATGATAGAATTTAGTGCTGATTCCCAAATGGAGGACATGGGTAGTGGTGGGGAAAAACAAAAAGACCACAATACGGATAGTAATACACCGATATTAGATAATTTTTCAAGAGACTTAACTTCTTTAGCCGCTCAAGGAAAACTTGACCCGGTAATAGGTAGAGAAGATGAGGTCAAAAGAATAATTCAAATTTTAGCTAGAAGAAAAAAGAATAACCCGGTACTAATAGGTGAACCTGGTGTGGGTAAGACATCTGTAGTAGAAATGTTAGCTACTATGATTTCTGAAGGTAAGTGTCCTAGGAAATTATTAGACAAAAGAATAGTATTATTAGAACTGTCTGCTTTAGTAGCTGGTACCAAATATAGAGGTCAGTTTGAGGAGAGGATGAAAGCTATAATAGACGAATTAAGAGAAAATAAGAGTGTAATAATTTTTATTGATGAGATTCACACCGTAATCGGTACAGGAAATTCTTCAGGTAATTTAGATGCTGCTAATATTTTTAAACCACCACTATCTAGAGGTGAGGTTCAGTGTATTGGTGCAACAACACTAGACGAATACAGAGAAAAAATAGAAAAGGATGGTGCTTTAGAAAGAAGATTTCAAAAGGTGACTATAGAACCACCAACAAAAAAACAAACCACTGAAATATTAAAAAACATAAAATATGTGTATGAAGACCACCATAATGTGATATATGATGATGAAGTGATAGAATTATGTGTTAGTTTAGCAGATAGATATATTAGTGATAGAGAATTTCCAGATAAAGCAATAGATGTTTTAGATGAAGTTGGTGCCACGGTTCAGGTTGATGTTAAGTTCCCTAAATCTATTCAGAAATTAAAGAGTGATATTGAATTGATTAAACTAGATAAGATTGATGTGGTTAAGACTCAGAACTACGAAAAAGCTGCTGACCTAAGAGATAAGGAACGTAAATTTATTACAAAATTAGAGTCTTTGACCAAGTCTTGGGAGGAGAAACAAAAAAAGAATAAAGTTGTGGTTAGTGTTAATGATGTTATGGGTGTGGTATCTAAGATAACAAAAATACCGTTAAATAGATTAAATCAAAGTGAAAAAAATAACTTACTTAATCTAGACAAACAATTAGTTAAAAAAGTTATTGGTCAGGATAAAGCCATTGAAACAATTGTTAAAGCTATAAGACGTAACTCTGTTGGTATTAAGGAGTATAATAAACCTGTTGGTTCCTTTATTTGTTTAGGCCCTACTGGGGTGGGAAAAACTCACTTATCTAAAAAACTAGCTGAGTCTTTATTCGGTTCAGAAAACTCATTAATTAGGGTAGATATGTCAGAATTTCAAGAAAAACATTCTTTATCTAGATTGATTGGTTCCCCTCCTGGTTATGTTGGTTATAATGAGGGTGGTCAGTTTACTGAAAAAGTTAGACAAAACCCATATTCATTAATTCTATTCGATGAAATAGAAAAGGGTCATAAAGATATATTTAATATCCTATTACAGATTTTAGATGATGGGTATGTTACTGACGCTTCAGGTAGAAAAATTAATTTTACCAACACTCTAATTATGATGACATCTAATATAGGTGTTAAAAAGTCTCAGGATTTTAATAAAAGTTTAGGTTTTTCTACTAAAGCTAATGAACAATCTGATAAAGAAAGAGTTAGGACTATTATTTCTAAATCCCTAAAAAATACTTTTAACCCAGAATTTTTAAATAGATTAGATGATATTATATTCTTTGAACCATTGGAGGAGGATAGTATTAAAAAAATAGTAAGGATAGAGTTGTCTAATTTAGTAGAACGTCTTAAAGATAAAAACTATAGTATAAAATTTGGACCTAGTGTTGTTGACCATATCTGTAAAGTAGGTTACGATAAGACTTACGGTGCTAGACCACTAAAAAGAGCTATCCAATCAGAGATTGAGGATTACATATCTGGAGAGATATTAAGGGGTACGATTAAAGAGAATGTTAACTATACCTTAGGTTATACTAAGAGTACGGAAAAATTCAAGTTGGTTGAAAAATCAAAGTAATTGGATATTTATGGTAGATGAAACTAATAATAACACAAAAGCAGTCTGTAAGGCTTATTAAAGAGGCCTTAGGTGTCCCCAAACCTATTGAGTTTTGGGTGGATACCTTTTCTGCTGTTATTAATGATGGTTTATTAATGTTATTGTCTTCGGAAGATAAGGAAGTTTTTTTCACAGGGGATGATATACAAGAAAAAGCTGTATCCCTCGGTTGGAATAGTTCTAATGATAAATTTTTAGATTTTCCATTAGCTGAACCACAACTAAACTTAAAATTAAATATAGTACCGGATGAAAGTATAAAAAGTGGTGATGATTATATAGACGCAGCTTCTTTTGATACTAGTGAAATTAATTTACTAGATGCAACTTTTGATGATGGTAAGACTTTACCTTTACTAGTAGGTGGAATTATTAACATGGAGATAAATATACCAGAATCTTATTATGAAAATGGTTCTTTTGTAGAACTTTACAACTCTGAAATAAAACCTTACGCGGAATCCATACTATTTCACGAATTGACTCATGTTTATGAATTTTATAAAAGAATACTTAATAATGCAGCAAAACCTAATTTTGAACAGGTTGCTAATTTAAGTCAAATGTTAAATAAAATGGGAGCGGTGGACGACTGGGATGAATTAATGTTTATGATTTATCTTCACCTATCCTTCGAACTTAATGCTAGGATATCCGAAGTTTACGGACTATTAAGAAACAGAACTATTAACTCTAAAGAAGAATTTGTAGAATTTTTAAAAACCTCTAGAGCTTTTTCTTACGCTAAAAGATTAAATAATTTTAGTGCTGAAAAGTTTTTTAATGATTTTGAACTTTCTCAGGAAACTATAGATAGGGTTAGAGATTATGACGGTAAAAAAACACCAATAGACGATATAAAGAATGTGGTATTAGACCAACTCATTCAAAATTGGTCCGTAACATATGAAGATTTCCTCAAAGATTTTTCTGCTGATGAAACCATAAAAATACCTAACTTACCTAGTAAAGCACTGTCTTCACCCCAGAACTTTCTTAGATTCTGGGAAAAGCGATTCAATAAAGCTGGTCACGATTCTTTAAGAAAAATTTCACGTTTATATTCGGCCATTTAATATTTTTTTCTTATCTTTGTAGTATGAATTTAGAAAAAGTAAGAAATACCGCAATTAGATTAATGAGAGAACATGGTCTCACTGACTACACATTTAAATGGGATAAAGCTGTTAGACGGTTTGGTTCTTGTAATGGTAGAACAAAAGTTATTACACTTTCTAGACCAATGACCCAACACGAAACTAATGAAAGAAGAGTTATGAATACTATACTTCATGAAATTGCTCATGGGTTAGATTATAAAAATAGAGGGTACTCTAATCATGACTCTGAATGGAAAAGGGTGGCTAGGTCTATTGGTTGTAGTGGTGAAAGATGTAGTAGTGGGTCTGGTGTCGACAAGTCTCAATTTATGAAATGGGTGGCTACTTGTCCTAATTGTGAAAGAGAAGTTTATTATGCAAGAAAAACAAAAGTAGAGAAAGCGTGTGGTTCTTGTTGTAAGAAACACAACAATAACAAATACACATCAAAATATAAGTTTAACTGGGAATTAAATCCCAAAGTTGTAAAATA
>MDSV01027281.1_pt1 | contig 17410 bp, 13 predicted proteins | sample 810851 | NCBI WGS metagenome assembly MDSV01 (sample SAMN05326640, study PRJNA326480) | marine metagenome | isolation source: seawater | place: Atlantic Ocean: North East | collected 2012 | reverse complement strand
TGAAGTCGATTAATAACTGCATGACCACCATTATCACACACAATAATAATTAGTTTGTGATTTGTAATTACAGAACTATATATATCTGAATTATATAATAAATAAGAACCATCCCCAACAAATGCTATAACCTCTTTATTTGGGTTTGCCATTTTAATTCCTAAAGCTCCTGATATTTCGTAACTCATGCAGCTAAATCCCCATTCAGTTTCGTGAGTATTTAATTCTCTAGGCCGCCAAATTTGCATTACTTCGCCAACTAATCCTCCAGCAGCAGTTACAGCAATATCAGATGGCTCTGATTTTCTATAAATCGCTCCAACAGCATGAGCATAAGAAGGTAATTTTTTATTTGTAGGACCACTTTCTTTATCTACATAGTTGTTCCATATTTTTAATTCTTTTCTTGATTTTTTATACCATTCACTACTTGCCTTCCATGAACCCAAAGCACGAGACAAATCCTCCATAGATACTTTTGCATCTCCTACAACTGATTGAGCCATGTGTTTGTTGGCATCAAATCTTGAGACATTAATTGAAATTAATTTAAAGTTTGTGTTTTCAAAATTTGACCAAGATCCAGTAGTGAAATCAGCTAACTTTGTTCCAATTGCAATAGCCAAATCTGTTTGTTTTGCCAAATTATTTGCAGCAGTTCCTCCAAGCCCACCAATTGGACCTGAAAAGTAAGGATCATCTTTTTTCATTGAGGAATAACCCATAACTGTTTGAGTAGTTGGTATATTATGTTTTTTCGCAAATTGACTCAGCTCTTCCATCGCGTCAGAATAAAATACACCACCACCTGATATTAAAATTGGATTTTTTGAATTTTTAATAATCTCTGCAGCTTTTTTAATTTGATAATCATCAGCTCTAGGCCTTCTTATATGATGAACCCTTTCATTAAAAAAATTTTCTGGGTAATCAAACACCTCACCTTGAACATCTTGAGACAAAGATAAGCAGGCTGGGCCACAATCAGCAGGATCCAGCATTATCTGTATAGCCTGAGGTAATGTTTGAAGAATTTGTTCAGGTCTAGTAATTCTATCGAAATATCTAGTAACTGATTTGAAAGCATCATTTTGTGTAATTCCTGGATTATTGAAATGCTCAACCTGCTGTAAAACAGGATCTGGTAATCTATTTGCGTATGTATCACCAGGTAAAAATAAAATTGGTAAACGATTACTCATCGCAACAGCTGCTGCTGTTAACATATTTGTAGAACCTGGGCCAACTGAGCTTGTTGCTATAAAAATTTGTTTTCTTCTTTTAGCTCTTGAATAAGCAATACCTGTCAAAGCCATGTTTTGCTCATGGTGTCCTCTCCAGGTAGGAAGCACATTTTTATTTTCTTCTAAAGCCTGTCCAAGACAAGCCACATTTCCATGACCAAAGATTCCAAATGCACCTGGAAACAATGGTAGTTTTTTACCATCTATTAATATCTTCTGAGATATCAGATGTTTTATAATAGCATGTGCACAAGTTAGTTGAATTTTTTTCATAAATTAATTAAAGTATAGAATAGTAATAATTATCTTTTAAGCAATAAAAACTTAAAAATGTATTCAAAATTTGGTCAATTCATAGAAGGTAAATGGCAGCCATCAGAAAATAACGAAACATATGATGTTATAAATCCTGCTACCGAAGAAGTTATCGGCAAGGCTTCAAAAGCAACAAACAACGATGTTGTCAAAGCGTTAAAATCTGCAGAAAAAGGTTTTCAAGTCTGGAAAAAAACGACTGCATGGGAAAGGTCGTCAAAAATTAGAAAAATTGCTGAACTGATGAGAGAAAGAAAAGATGTTCTGGCAAAATGGCTTGCACTAGAAGTTGGAAAGCCTCTAGTTGAAGGGGTAGGAGAAGTCGGCGGTGCCGCAGACATCTTTGAGTGGAATTCAGAAGAAACAAAAAGAATTTTTGGACAGACAGTCGAAAGTAGGTTTGAAAATACGAGAGTCCAAGTAATTTATCAACCAGTAGGTGTTATTGCAGCTTTAGTGCCATGGAATTTTCCAATAATCTTAGCTTCAAGAAAAATTTCAACAGCTTTAGCAGCTGGGTGTTCGGTTATAGTTAAGCCAGACGTTATTACACCTGGTGCTGTTATGGAAATGATGAATATTATTAGTGACGCCGGAATTCCTCCTGGTGTTGTAAATTTATTGTCTGGAGACCCAGAACAAATTTCAAATCAATTAATTTCTTCTAATATTATTAAAAAAGTTTCTATAACAGGATCTACACGTGTAGGAAAACTTATATTGAAAAAAGCAGCAGACAAAGTTCAGAGGGTTACCATGGAGTTGAGTGGGCATGCACCATTTATTGTTTTTGAAGACTCTAATATTGATAAAGTAACTGATATGGCAATTACATCTAAATACAGAAATAATGGTCAGGTTTGTATATCTCCATCTAGATTTTATATTCACGAAAGTAAAAAAGATGACTTTGCTAAAACTTTTATTGAAAAAACAAAAAAACTCAAAATTGGAAATGGATTAAAGGATGGAGTCAATCTTGGCCCAATTACAACAAAAAAAAGATTAGAAGAAATTGAAAAGTTAGTAGAAAAAACAAAAAAAGAAGGAGGCAAAATCCTTTATGGTGGTAAAAGACCAGCTGGTTTTAATAAGGGTTATTTTTATGAACCAACGATAATAGATAATGTTAAAGATGATTTTACTGTAATGACACAAGAACCGTTTGGTCCAATAACACCAATTACAACTTTTAAAAATTTTGACGAAGTTATTAAAAGGGCTAATAAGCATGATTGTGGTTTAGCAGGATATATTTGTACTAATTCTATGGAGAAAGCTTTTAAGGCATCTGAACAATTAGAAACCGGTGTAGTAGCAGTTAACACTCCAGTTGTAGCAACAGCTGAAACACCTTTTGGCGGCATCAAACAAACTGGTTACGGAAGAGAAGGTGGAAGCGTTGGAATTAAAGATTATTTAAATATTAAATATACTCATCTAGGCCTTTCTGGTTAGTTAATGAGAAAAAATAAATTAAAAAAAATTTTTTCTGATGGTAAAGCTGTAATAAACGGTTGGTTACAAATACCTAATTCTTTTTCAGCTGAAGTTATGGCTCATCAAAATTGGGATTCACTTACAATTGATATGCAACATGGCGTTGTTGATTATCCAAATGCGCTACAAATGTTGCAGGCTATTTCTACTACAGATGCAGTTCCAATGGCTCGGGTTAACTGGAATGAACCAGGACAAATTATGAAAATTTTAGATGCCGGATCTTATGGCATAATATGCCCCATGATAAACAATAAAAATGAAGCAGAAAAATTTGTCAAAACATGTCTTTACCCCCCAAAAGGTTTTAGAAGTTTTGGACCAATTAGAGCGCTTCTTTACAGTGGAGATGACTATGGAAAAAATGCAAATAATGAAATTTTAAAATTTGCAATGATTGAAACAAAAGAGGCTTTAGATAATTTAGATTCAATTATGTCAACATCTGGTCTCGATGGAATTTATATTGGCCCAGCAGATTTGAGTCTAGCAATTGGAGAAGATCCAGGTTTTGATAAAAAAGAGGGTACAAAAGTTTATGATAAGATTATGAAAATTTTGGAACGTGCCAAAAAAAATAATATTGTAGCAGGTATTCACAATGCCACTCCTGAATATGCAGAAAAAATGATAAAAAAAGGGTTTCAACTAGTAACTATAGGGTCTGATCAAAAATTCATTGTATCTGGAGCTAGCCAAACCATTAATAAATTAAAAAATATTAAATCCAAAGATAGCAAAGGTTATTAAAATATAAATTATTATGAAAAATAAAATTGGGGTATTGTTACCATTTAAAGATAACTTTACAAATTCAAAAGCTGGATCTGCATCAATTTGGGTAAAAGATTTTAATAAAAATAGTTCATATAAAAATAATATTTATGTGTGCGGCAACACTGATAATACAAATGATTTAATTACCAAAAAAAGATATTTAAATATTAATTTTTCACAAAAAACCTTCAAAAGCAAAAATATTTCATATCTCGATGAATTTATAAAAATAATTGATAAATATAATTTTGATTTAATTGAGATTCATAATAGACCATCATACATTTTTCATTTAATTAAAAATCGAGTAAAATCAAAGTTTGTTTTAATATTTCATAATAATCCTCTTACATTAAGAGGTTCCCAGAGTATTTCTGAAAGGAAGGAGCTTGTAGACAAATGTGAGAGATTAGTTTTTGTCAGCAATTGGGTAAAAGAAAAATTTTTTGAAGGTTTAGAGAAAAGACATATTAATAAATGCATTGTAATTTACCCAAGCATTGAACCAATTAAAAAACTACCCAAGAAAAAAAACATTATCGCATTTGTTGGAAAATTAAACCGTTCAAAAGGTTTTCATATTTTTGGTGCAGCAATTATTAAAATTTTGAATAAATATAAAAATTGGACCTCTGTTGTAATAGGAGATGAGCCAAGAGAAAAATATAATTTTAATCACAAGAGACTTCTTTACAAAGGTTGGGTTACACACAAAAAAACTATGGAACTTTATAATTCAACGAGCATATCCGTTGTTCCCTCTTTTTGGGAGGAGCCCTTTGGCAGAACTGCCATGGAAGCTGCATCAAGGGGGTGTGCTACAATAATTTCAAAAAAAGGTGGCTTAGTCGAAACAATTTCTAATGGTCAATATTTAAAAATTCTAAACACAAAAAATCTTTATGATAAAATCGAAAATTTAATAAGAAACAATAAACTAAGAAAAAATATTCAAATTCAATCTTTTAAAAATGTAATTCATAAACTTAGAGAAAATACAAAAAAAATTGATTTCTATCGAAATCAAATATTAAACAAAGTAGTTTTTTCAAAAATATCGAATAAAAAACTTAAAGTTATTCACGTTTCAAATTTTGGAAATAGATTGTTCAATAGATTGTATTTTATCTCGATAGCAAAAAAACTTTCAAATGGATTGATAAGGAACGGACATGATGTTGTAAATATTAGTGATAGAGACTCAATTAGATTTAATAGGTATATTACAGCACAAAGTGGCATTAATTATTTTAACGACTTACTTTATGAAACTGTAAAAAACTATTCACCCGATATAATTCTTTTAGGTCACTCTGATAACATTGAAAACAAAACCCTTGAGAAAGTTAAGAATTTTAAAAAAGATATTAAAATAGCTCAATGGTTTGAAGATAATTTACACAAAAGTGGTCCAGATCCTATTTTAAATCAAAAGAGACTATTGAAATATGATAATTTTATAGATCACAATTTCATAACCACAGATCCTTCCGTGTTATCATTTGCAAAAAATAAGCCATATCATTACTTGCCAATACCAGTAGACAAAAATATTGAGCGACTAAATATTTATAACAGCAATGATCAAATTTATGACTTATTTTTTACAATGAGCCACGGGGTTAACAGAGGCAAATTAAAAGAAAATAAAAAAGATGTAAGATATCCTTTTCTGGACAAACTCTTAAATAAAAATCCAAATATAATTTTTGATATTTATGGATATAAGGGTAGAGAGCCAATTTGGTCTGAGGATTTTTATTATACAATAGCCCAATCTAAGATGGGATTAAATTTGAGCAGAACTAATTCAGTAAAATACTATACCAGCAATAGAATATCTTCTTTAATTGGAAATGGTTTGATGACATTTATAGATGTTCATACAAAACTTAATGATTTTTTTGATAAAGATGAGGTAGTGTTTTATAGAGATGTGTATGATTTGTCTCAAAAACTAGCCTTTTTCAAAAAGAACAATAAATTAAGAAAAAAAATTGCACAAAAAGGTCAAAGAAAATATTTTGATTATTTCGATTCTAGAGTCGTATCTCAATATATAATCGACAAAATTTATGATTTAAAATTTAAAAATCATAAACCATGGATGAAAAAATAGCTTTAATCTTTTGATTATAACGTTTATATGCGTTATAAATTTTGCCACTCGGGGCGTAGCGCAGTCTGGTAGCGCATCTGGTTTGGGACCAGAGGGTCGCAGGTTCAAATCCTGCCGCCCCGACCATTTTATGAAAATAGATAAAGTAGTTATTATTGGCTCGGGAACAATGGGAAGTGGTATAGCAGCGCATTTATGCAATGCAAATATCCCTGTAGTATTACTCGATCTTAAAAATGAAATTGTTGAAAAAGCCCGAGAAAGAATATTAAAATCAAAGCCACCTCTTTTGTTTGAAAAATCAAAAATTGATTGTTTAAAAATTGGAAGTATTTCTGAAAATTTTGACCATGTTTTAGATGCTGATTGGATAATCGAAGCTGTTGTGGAAAGAATTGATATTAAGCATAACATATATCAAAAAATATTTAACAAAAGAAAAAAGAACTCAATTGTTTCATCTAATACATCAACTATTCCTCTTAAAATATTATCAGAAAAATTAAACAATATTGACAAAAAAGATTTTTGTATAACACATTTTTTTAATCCTGTTCGCTATATGGGTTTACTAGAAATTGTAAGAAATGAAAAAAATGATATAAATAAAATAAATTTATTAAAAAATTTTTGTGAAAAAAATTTAGGAAAAGGCGTTATAGTGTGTGGTGATACACCAGGGTTTTTAGGAAATAGGATTGGTGTTTATTCAATGCAAATCGCAATGACAGAAGCTATTTCAATGAATCTTACAATTGAAGAAGCCGATGCTGTTTTTGGAAGGCCCATGGGAATACCCAAAACAGGAGTTTTTGCTTTATACGATTTAATCGGAATAGATTTAATGTCAGACGTTTTAAAAAGTTTTAAAAAAGAATTAGACCCAAAAGATGATTTTCAAAAAGTAGCCAAAGAAATACCGATTGTTAAAACTTTAATTGATAGCGGATATACAGGAAGGAAAGGTAAGGGCGGTTTTTATAGAATTAACAAAGAAAATAACAAGAAGACCCTGGAAGCTCTTGATTTAAACAAGAACAAGTACTTTTCATCAAAAAAAATTGATCTTAAAATTGATAAAATTAATCTTTTAGAATTAATTAATAGAAATGACAAGTATGGAACATATGCCTGGTCTGTAATTTCAAAAATAATTCTCTATTCATCTTCATTGGTTCCCCAAATAACAAAACAATATAATGATATAGATGAAGCACTTAGACTTGGTTTTAATTGGTCAATGGGTCCCTTTGAAATGTTAGAGTCAATTGGTCTGGAAAATTTCTTTTTAAAAATTGGTAGTACTAAATTAAATCCCTTTTTAGAAAATTTAAAAACTAAAGGTATAAAAAAATTTTATGATGAAAGACAAAAATATACTAACATTGAAACATTAGGTAAAATAAAAAAATTAGTGACTAAAGTTGACAAAAATGAATCAGCAGAAATTTTTAGGTTTAAGGATTTTAATATTGTTGAGTTTAATACCAAAGCAAATGCGTTAGACTATAGTTCAATGGACGCGTTAATGAACGCTACCGATAAACCTTTAATTATTATAAATGAAAGCATGCAATTTTCAGCAGGTGTTAATCTAAATTATGTTATGGAATTTGTTAAAAATAAAGACATGAAATCAGTCGAGAAGTTTATAAGATATTTTCAAAAAACCTGTAAACACTTGAAGTATTGTAACAATCCAGTTATATCTGCTCCTTCTGGTTTAGCTCTTGGTGGGGGTGAAGAGGTTTTGTTACAAAGCAATTATGTTGTTTCTCACACAAATATTGTTATGGGTCTTGTCGAAACAATTGTAGGTCTAGTTCCAGCTGGTGGTGGCTGCAAAGAATTATTATGGAGATGGACACAAACCAATGAGTCAAAAAATGACCCTGAATTTGCTTCACTTAAAGTATTCGATATTATTGGTTACGCAAAAACCGCCACATCTCCACAAGAAGCCAAACCTCTGCTATTTCTGGATTCCAATCACGAAGTTATTATTAATCGAAACAACCTTTTTTCAGTAGCAAAAAATTTTATTAAAAAAAACAAGGAATTTAAACCACCCAAGGAATGTAAATTTAAATTATCAGGCAGTAATGTAAGACAAAAAATGCAAAAAATTCTTGATGATTTATATAATACCAAAAAAATATTAGACCATGGTATGGTAGTTGGTAAGGAATTAGCATATGTTTTAAGCGGGGGAGATACAGAAAAAAATAAAGAAATTTCCGAGGATCAAATGTATAATCTTGAATTGAATAGTTTTATGAAATTACTTGAGACTAAGAATACACAAAATAGAATTGAACATACTTTAAAAACGGGAAAACCATTAATAAATTAGATGACAATATATAATGCACCAGTTGAAGAAATGATGTTTTTATTTGATCATTTAAAAGATAATAAAAACTATAAAGATATTGATAAATATAAAGAGATAAATTCTGATTTAGTTAAAGATGTTTTACAACAAGCTGCAAAAATTAATCAAGAACTAATTTTACCTTTAGCAAAAACTGGTGATGAAAAACCATGTGTGTATGAAAATGGTGTAGTTAGATCTCCGCCAGGTTATAAAGAGGCCTATAAAAAATTTATTGAAGATGGATGGACATCTTTATCTTGTGACCCTAAATATGGTGGACAAGGAATGCCCAAAACAGTTAGTACATTTTTTGAAGAGATGTTATCTTCGTCAAGTCTTTCATTTAAATTATATAGTGAGTTAAGCATAGGTGCATATAATTGTATTCTTCATCACGCAGAGCAAAAAATAAAAGATAAATACCTTCCAAAGATTGTCGAGGGTAAATGGAGTGGAACAATGTGTTTAACTGAGTCTCATTGTGGTACAGATTTAGGATTATTAAAGACTAAAGCAGTTAAACAAAAAGACAATACTTATAAAATTAGTGGACAGAAAATTTTTATTACATCTGGCGATCATGACTTAACAGAAAATATAATACATTTGGTTCTAGCACGAATTCCAGGATCCCCACCAGGTACAAAGGGTATAAGCTTATTTTTAGTACCAAAATTTGTTGTTAAAGACGATGGGTCTGTCGGCCCAAGAAACGGAGTTAATACTGGTTCAATAGAAACAAAAATGGGTATTAAAGGATCGCCAACCTGTGTTTTAAACTTTGAAAATTCTACTGGTTACATGATTGGGCCTGAAAACAAAGGATTAGGTTCGATGTTCACAATGATGAATTTAGAAAGAATAGTTGTTGGTATTCAAGGACTTGGTATTGCTGAAACGGCATATCAAAATGCACTAGCTTATGCAAAAGAGAGGAAACAAGGTAAAGCTAATAATAGTAAAAATAAGGATGCGGATTTAATTATCAAACATCCTGACATAAGAAGAAGTCTAATGAATATGAAATCTCTGATTGAAGGTCAAAGATCTTTGGCTTTCTGGGTTTCTCAACAAATCGATGTAAGTTTAAATCACTCAGATCAAAATATTAAGTCAGGGGCCAATGATTTAGTTTCACTAATGACGCCTTTAATAAAATCCTTTTTTACGGATATAGGAATGGAAATAACCAATGACGCAATTCAAGTTTTTGGAGGTTACGGTTACACTAAAGATCAAGGTATAGAACAATTATTTAGAGATAATAGAATTACTCCCATATACGAAGGAACAAACTCTATTCAGGCTGTAGATCTAGTTTATAGAAAAATTTTAAATAATAAAATTTTTGATAAATACATTAATCAATTAACAGACGAAATTAAAAATTATGATAAAGATGAAAATTTAGCACCTTTTGTTAATAGATTTCAGAAATACCTTGAACTATTAAATAATTTTACACTCTGGCTTGGAGAAAAAAATAAAAGCTCAAAAGATGACGTTAGCTCTGCTTGCAATGATTATCTAAAAGTTCTTGGCTATGTTAGTTTATCGCATTCTTGGCTTAAAATTTTGAATGTTAGTTACGCAAATATCGGTAAAAATAAGACTTTTTTTGAAGATAAAATTAATACAGCAACTTACTACTTTGATAAAATTCTTCCCAGGGCTCAAAGTCATTATCTGTCAGCTATAACAGGAAGTAAAACAATGATGAAAACAAATTTTAATTAATTATGGATCATTACAACTCTAATCTAAACAAAAATAGTGCTAATTTTATCCCTTTAACACCCTTGTCTTTTTTGCAAAGGGCTAAGGACATATACCCAAATTATGAAGCTTTAATTTATGAAGATCGCAAATATTCTTGGCTAGATGTGTACAAAAGATGCATTAAATTTGCTAGTGCACTAGTTAAAATTGGTGTTAAAAAAGGTGACACAGTTTCTTTTTTAGCTTTTAACACTCCTGAAATATTTGAAGCCCATTATTCTGTTCCTATGACTGGAGCGGTTCTAAATACAATTAATATAAGACTTGATGCAAAAACAATTGCATATATTTTAAATCATAGTGATGCAAAAGTCTTAGTCGTTGATAGACAACTTCATGTAGAAGTTAAAAAGGCTTTAAATACTTTAAAAAAAAAAATTATAATAATTGATATAAACGACAAATATGCAGACCAATCAAAATTAGATAAAATCGGTGATTTAGAATATGAGCAATTTCTTAATACAGGTGATGATAACTATTCATGGAAAATGCCTGATGATGAATGGCAGGCTATATCTCTAAGTTATACCTCTGGGACAACCGGAAATCCCAAAGGGGTTGTTTATCATCATAGAGGATCGTATCTTATGTCTACTGGTAGTGCTGCTGCTTGGAACATGCCAAATAGATTGAATTTTTTAACTGTAGTTCCAATGTTTCATTGTAATGGTTGGGGGTACCCATGGACCATTCCTATGCTTAATGGAAGAACTATCTGTTTGAGAAATATTGATATTAAAAAAATTTTTGAACTTATCGATAAATATAAAATTACTCATTTCGGTGGAGCACCAATAGTTTTGAACATGATCACATCTGCACCAGATACTGACAGAAAGGAATTAAAACATAAAATTTACGTTTTGACTGCCGGAGCTCCACCGCCAAGTATTATTTTTAAAAAAATGAAAAATTTAGGTTTTGAGGTAATGCACGTATATGGTTTAACAGAAACCTATGGACATGTAACTCAGTGTGCATGGAACGAAACTTGGAACGAATTTGATGAAGAAAAACAAAATGAAATTAAAGCAAGGCAGGGAGTTCGATACCCTAATACTGAAAATGTTACTATAATGAACCCTGAAACAATGAAAGAAGTTCCTAGAGATGGCAAAACAATTGGTGAAATAATGATCAGAGCAAATGTTGTAATGAAAGGTTATTTTAAAGATAAGGACGCCACAGATAAAGCTATGAAAGGAGGATGGTTTCACACTGGAGATTTAGCTGTGATGCATCCAGATGGTTACGTTAAAATTCAAGATAGATCAAAAGATATAATTATATCTGGCGGTGAAAATATTTCATCCATAGAGATTGAAAATACTCTTGCTAAACATCCTTCTGTATCTATAGCTGCGGTTGTAGCGAAACCAGATGAAAAATGGGGCGAGGTACCTTGTGCATTTATTGAAAAAGTAAAAGATAAATCTGTAACAGAAAAAGAATTAATTTCTTTTTGCAAGGAAACACTAGCGGGTTTTAAAGTCCCAAAAAAAGTTGCATTTTGTGATCTTCCTAAAACCTCAACTGGAAAAATTCAGAAATTTGAACTAAGAAAAAAAGCTAAGGAATTGAGTTAGCAATTTATAATGGCTGAAATATCAATAAATCTTATTTGGAAACTAGAAAATGGAGAAATGTTACCAGGCAAATACTCTAATAAGCATCAGGTAATTTTTACTCCAAACATAAAAATTACTGGCGATTCAGCCCCTGAATGGAGAGGCAATAAACTCAACACTAATCCAGAACAAACCTTAGCCGCATCAATTAGCAGTTGTCACATGATGACTTTCCTAGCTTTAGCCGCTAAAATGAAGTGGCCAGTAATTAGCTATGAAGACAAAGCTGTAGCAGTGCTTGGTAAAAACTCAAAAGGTCTCATGTCAGTTTCAGAAATAAAATTAAATCCAAAAATTGAATTTTCAAATGATTTTGTTGTGGACAATAAAGAAATGGAAAAAATGCAAGATAGAGCACACAGATATTGTTTTATTTCAAACTCATTATCTGATGAAGTAAAAGTTTTAATAAATTAAATATATGACCTTAGGTAATTCAATTATTGTTAAAACACAGATGCACCCTGGAGGTATATTTCGTATAATTTTAAATAATCCAAAAAAACACAATGTTTTATCTGAGGATATGATGCTAAATATTCAATCTGCATTAGATAGCACCATTAATAACAATAAAATCAGAGTTATTATTATTTCAGCTGAAGGGAAAACTTTTTCTGCTGGACATGATTTAAAAGAACTTAAAGAAGGTCGTAAAAACAAAGATAAAGGAAAAGAATATTTTCAAAAAATTATGACTCAATGTTCTAAATTAATGAAATCTATTGTTAAAAATCCCAAGCCTGTAATAGCTGAAGTTGCTGGGGTTGCCACTGCAGCAGGCTGCCAACTTGTTGCAAGTTGTGATTTAGCTTATGCTAGTAAATCCTCAAAATTCGCTACTCCAGGTGTTAATATTGGCTTATTTTGTTCTACACCAATGGTGGCGTTATCAAGAAATGTAACGAACAAACATTCAATGGAAATGCTTTTAACTGGAAGCATGATTTCATCTGTTAAGGCTGTTGAAATTGGATTAATAAACAAAATGTTAAATGATGAAGAGCTAAATAATTTTGTTTTAGAAAAGTCTATGGAAATATCAAAAAAATCATCACTGACTTTAAAAATTGGTAAAGAGGCTTTTTACAATCAAATTAATCTAAATTTAACCGAAGCCTATGATTATGCGTCGAATGTTATGGTTGAAAACATGTTAAAGCTTGATGCCGACGAAGGTATCGATGCTTTCATTAATAAACGAGCACCTAAATGGCAAGATAAATAATAATTTATTTAAACAACACCAGCAGGAATCAAATTGATAATAGAATTAGAAAATAACAAAGTATTTTCATCAGATGTTGGTCAGTCCTTTGATAAAAACAAACATACATTAATTCTTCTTCATGGAAGCGGGCAATCCCATGTTGTTTGGTCATTAATAGACCAATATCTCTCTGATGAGGGGTACAATATTTTTGCATTGGATTTACCGGGACATGGTAATTCTGAAGGAAGATGCCTAGATTCAATTGAGGAAATGGCTGAATGGTTGGAAAAATTTGTTTCCAAAATTGGTATTCAAAAACTGAGTATATTAGGACATTCACAAGGATGTTTAATGGCTCTAGAATATGCAAATAGATTTCCAAAAAAAATTAAAAGTCTTATATTTGTAGCTGGTTCATATGAAATTCCAGTTAACAAAAGTTTAATTTCATTAGCTCAATCAGGTGATATGGAGTCATTAAATTTAATGATGAAATGGGGTTATGGTTATTCAAAACAGTTTATTGGGGGTAACCCGCTCCAAAAAATTCTTAATTCATCAAGAGAAGTTAGAGAAGTTTTGGCAACAGATCTAACAGCCTGTAATAACTACAAAAATGGAATCAACGCAGTTAAAAAAATTAAAGTTCCCACTTTATTTATCTTTGGTGAGCTTGATAAAATGATAAACCTTAATAAAGGAAAGGAGTTTTCTGACTTAATAAGTGGGTCAAAAACACATATCATTAAAGACTGTGGTCATATGATAATACTTGAAAATGCTTTTGAGATGAGAGAGAAGGTTGCTGAATTTTTAAAATAATGAAAACTATTATTACTAGATCCAGACGTTTAAGAGATACACCATTTACATCAAGAATAGAAAAACAAGGTGTTAAAAGCTTCACTGTTTACAATCATATGTTATTACCTACATCTTTTTCTTCGCCAGAAGATGAATACAAACATCTTAAGGAACATGTTCAAATTTGGGATGTCTCTGTTCAAAGAGAAATTGAAATTTCTGGAAAAGACTCAGGTGAATTAATTCAATTAATGACCTGTAGGAATTTATCCAAATCAAAAATTGGCTATTGTTATTATGCTCCCTTGATTGACTCTAATGGTGGTATTGTGAATGATCCATTAATTTATAAATTAAACGAAAATAGATGGAGAGTGTGTATTGCAGACTCTGACGTCTTATTATACGCAAAAGGTATTGTTTCAGCAAAAAATTTTAATGTAAAAGTATTTGAAGCTTCTGTAGATACTTTAGCTGTCCAAGGACCAAAATCACTACATTTAATGACAAAATTATTTGGTGAAAAAATAAAAGAATTAAAATTTTTTAGATTTGATTTTTTTGAATTTAACAAAAATAAATTTTTAATTTCAAGGTCTGGTTTTTCAAAACAAGGTGGGTATGAAATTCATGTTGATAACATAAAAGCTGGACTAGATCTTTATGATCAATTTTTTAAAATTGGTAATGAATTTAACCTAAAACCAGGCTCTCCCAACCATCCCGAAAGAATTGAGGGTGGTTTATTATCGTATGGTAGTGATATGGATATAAACGATAATCCATTAGAATGTGGATTTGATAAATATGTAGACTTAGAATCAGATATAGTCTTTTTAGGAAAAGATAGTTTAATAAAATTAAGAGACAAAGGTATAAATAGAAAACTAATGGGCGTTAAAATTAATACTAATTCAATAAATGTTTCTAAAGAGATACCTATTTTTGATTTAAACAATAAAGAAATTGGAAAACTTAGATCAGGAGCTTTTTCACCAAAATTTAATAAAGTTGTTGGGATAGCAATGTTTAATAAAGATTTTTCAAAAGTTTCACAAAAATTCAAAATTAGAGTAAATGAAAATTTTGTTCAGGGAGAAATTTGTAATTTACCAATAAATTAATATGAAAAAAGCGAAAATTTATATTCCATCAAAAACTGCTATGCAGTCGGGTAGGGGCAAAACAAAAAAATGGATACTGAAGTTTGATAGTAGACATGGCAACACAAACCCGCTCATGGGGTGGGAATCTAGCAATGATACAATGAGCGAAGTAGTTTTGGAATTTCCTACCAAAGAAAAAGCAATTGAATATGCTAAAAATAATAATATTTTATTTGAGGTTATTGAACCTAAAAAATCAGATTTTATTATCAAGTCGTATGCGGACAATTTTTTGAAAGACTAATATGTGGAGAAGTTTTTTTACTGAAAAAAAATGGTTATTGTGGTCATGGGGCGGAGCACTATTTATTTTTTTATCATTACTTTCCCAGACCTGGATAGATGTTAAAATAAACGAGTGGTATAAAGGTTTTTATGATCTTTTACAAAAAGCAACCGAAAGAGACATATCTGAATTTTATGATGGGCTAATTCTTTTTATGAAATTAGCTATCCCTTATGTAATTATTTATACAATAACAAATTATTTTACAAGATTGTGGGCATTTAGATGGAGAGAGGCTATGACTTTTTCGTATATGCCTTATTGGAGAAAAATTGATGCTAAGGTTGAAGGAGCTTCGCAAAGAATACAAGAAGACTGCATGAATTTTGCAAAAATTGTAGAAAGTCTTGGGCTGCAAGTAGTTAGAGCTATAATGCTTCTTATAGCGTTTATACCTATTTTATGGGGTTTATCGTCTAATGTAGTTATACCTTTTTTTAAGGATATATCAGGCTCTCTTGTGTGGGTTTCTCTAACTGCAAGTTTAGGTGGATTAATAATTAGCTGGTTGGTAGGAATTAAATTACCAGGTTTAGAATATAATAATCAAAAAGTAGAGGCCGCTTTTAGAAAAGAGCTCGTGTATGGTGAAGATGATAGAAAAAATTACGTCAAACCTCCTACGATTCTTGAATTATTTACAGGGATAAAATTTAATTATCATAGGCTCTTTTTGCATTACGGTTATTTTGATTTATGGCTCATTATGTATAATCAGTCTATGATCATAGTTCCCTATGTACTAATGGGCCCAGGTTTATTTACAGGTGCTATGACGCTTGGTATTCTTATACAAACTTCTAGTGCTTTTAGAGAAGTACAAAGCAGTTTTTCACTATTTTTACAAAACTGGACAAGAATTACTGAGTTAAGATCTATTTACAAAAGATTAAATGAATTTGAAAAAGCTATACACTTTAATAAAGACTTGAGAAAACCTAGAAAATCTGATGTAAGAGCTTAGTGGAGCTCTACCTAAAACTTATCGATGTACTTTTTCCAGTATTTTTAATCATAGGAATTGGTTATTATCTTGGTAAAAAAAATCCAAAATTTGATACTGATTTCATCACAAAACTAACTGGTACCTTCGGTACACCTGCACTAATTTTTTATTCTTTAACCTCAACAGGCGTAAACTTAGAAACTTTTGTAGAATTTTTTTCATATCAGGTGCTTTTGGTTACAGGATTTTCTTTTGTAGGCATCCTTACTTTGTTTCTTACTAAAAGAGACATTATTTACGAACTTCCACCTCTTATTTTGCCCAATAATGGTAATATAGGCCTGTCAGTTTGTTTGTTTGCATATGGCGATATCGGCTTGGGTATCGCTGGTTCAATAGCATCTGTAATAATGCTTTTGCACTTCACTCTAGGTATATTTCTTGCAAAAAAAGAACTGGATTTTACAGTACTATTTAAAAACGGTCCAATATACGGAATATTATTAGCTCTAATATTTTTATATTTTGAATTAGATGTCCCAATATTTTTAGAAAATGCTACGTTTCTGATCTCTTATGCTACCATTTTTTTAGTTTTGATGGCATTAGGTATTGCTTTAACAAGATTAAAAGTTTTTTCATTTAAACTATCCTTAATAAATTCTTTTACAAGAATGGTTCTTGGACCAATTATTGGATTATTTATGATTAAATTTTTCAATGTTAGCGGAGTAGAAGCGGGCGTTCTCTTTATTCAGAGCTCTATGCCTAGTGCTATACTCTGTTATTTGGTAGGCTCTATGTATTCACCTAAGAAGGTTATAGATAGCATTGCTAGCACCATATTTGTATCTACCACGATTTCTTTTTTAACACTTCCCTTTATTGTTTACTTTGCTCTTAGGTTCTTTAATTAGGTAAGTATTATTGTCTAATAACTTAAAGTATTGATTTAAGTTATTATTGTAAACTACTGATTTATATGAATAAAATTATAGCTAAAAAAATAAATCTAAAAGAGTTGATTTATCGGGAAATTATATAATAGGGCAGACAAGAAAGGATAAAAAACTGTATTTCATAAGAAAATAGCTAATTACTAATTAAAATGTCCATTTCAAAACTAAATTAAAATTAATCAATCAAGGAGCATTGCAGTATTAGAATATAGCGATTAATGGGCCATATATAGGTCTAATTTAAGCGTCTAATCATATAGGCTCTAATACACCGCATAAAAGTTACTTATTTAG
>MDSV01092698.1_pt1 | contig 17417 bp, 12 predicted proteins | sample 810851 | NCBI WGS metagenome assembly MDSV01 (sample SAMN05326640, study PRJNA326480) | marine metagenome | isolation source: seawater | place: Atlantic Ocean: North East | collected 2012 | reverse complement strand
TTACGAGAGCGAACCGCTCGCCAAAGACTCTCCCCTGCGCGATTGCCCAAACCTGATTTTAACTCCCCACCTTGGCGCCAGCACGGTGGAGGCGCAGGACAACGTCGGCCTCGAGGTTGCACAGGGCATTTCGGACTATCTGCTGCACGGTAGCCTGATGAATTCCATCAACATGCCCAGCCTCGATGCCCAGACCTCGGCCAAGGTACAGCCCTACCTACGCCTCGGCGAAAAAATGGGTGTACTGTTGGCCAAGCTTGGGCAGGTCGGTACCGAGCGACTCGCGATCACCTACGGCGGTCTGGCCACCGAGTTGCCCGGCGACCCGATCGCCCGATCGATAATCAAGGGTTTCCTCGGCGCGGCCGAGGGCGAAGAGGTCAACCTCGTTAACGTCCGTTCGATGGCCAAGGAACGCGGGTTGGTAGTTGAGGAAATCAAGTCCACCCAACAGGTGGACTTCCGTGAGTGGCTCCACATTCGTGCCTGGGCCGGTGAAGAAAAAGTCTCTGTCGCCGGTTCATTTTTCGGCCTCGCCCAACACCCGCGCATCGTTCGACTCAACAGCCAACCGGTGGAAATCGTCCCGGACGGCATCCTGTTCATGATGACCAACAAGGATCGCCCCGGCATCGTGGGCCACCTCGGAACGGTCCTTGGCAATCACGGCGTCAACATCGCCAACATGAGCCTCGGCCGAGACCTCGAGGGAGGCCAAGCGCTAACCGCGCTGAATATCGACAGCATCCCCCCCGCTGAGTGCCTGGCCGAGCTTGAGGCCGACCCGGACATCGGCACCATCCGCATCGTACAGTTTTAATCCGCTTGGCCAAGCGCTTGGCCAAGCTCAACTATTCAAATCAATCTCGGCCGCCAGAAATGCGGCGACTCGGTTCAATCGTGTTGGCACATCAATGGATGACAACACGATCTGCCGTTCGAAAGGGTTCCGCAAAAACGTAGCAGCGGTGTAGTCGGCTAAACCCGACGCGTTATCGATCAGCTTCATCATATCAGCGCCAACTTCCGACATGGTATCAGCCATGCCCTTATCCGACAGGGCCTGCTTTTGGTTGAACAACGCAGAGGGAATCGTCCCCGGCGACAGCCCTTCGGTCCCAAGTTCCAGCCGTTTTTCAATTAGATCCATCAACCGGTCGCGCAGCGACTCGATCTCGGGCGAATCTTCCCCGGACGACTCCATCACCCGGACTCTCTCCAAACGATAGGGCCGATACTTCTCCGCCCCGAGACATTCCACGCGCGCCATGCCCATCAACAACAGATTTGAGGTGCCGTCCTTCGCATCAATACACACCCCCACCATCCCCACCCCGACGATGGGCATCGGGGATTCCTTCCCGGCAACGGACTGCCTTAAAGCCACACCAAACATGCGATGTGAGTCCAGAACATCCGATAGCATCCGGCGGTATCTAGGCTCGAAAATATGCAGCGGAAGCAACGCGTCAGGGAAAAGAGTCGCATTCGGAAGAATCATTAGGGGAATGACTTCCGGAATTTGCATCGAAAAAAACTAGCCGAATGGCGTATTTTCACAAGTAAATCATAAAATTTGAGGTTGCCATGTCGGGCAGAGTGACCCATTATAGCCCAACTATGAAAGGCGGTGGATTACTCATTTTAGCGGTCGTGGCGCTCATCGGTGGAGCGGTCTCGGTGGTTTTTCTTTCCAAAGCGAAGACTCAAGTCAAGGAACACGAGGCGACTATCGAGACTCAAAAAGGCAAAATCGACACCCTGACTCAGAAGAACACCACACTGACTCAGGAGAAAGCCGACTTAACAACGAATCTCACTCAGGCCCGGGATACGATCACCCAAACCGAGAATCGCCTGTTGAAACTGAAGGATGATTTCGACGTGCAAAAGGCCGAGCATGATGCGTTTCTCGAGAAAACAGCAGAGGAGTTGGCCTCCAAGGACGAGACGATCAAGGCTCTCAATGACGACCTGGCCGCTGCCAAAAACAAGCACCGGGATTACGACACGCAGATCAGCGATTTGAACACCCAGATCGTCACCAAGGATCAGGAAATCGACGCGATCCAACGGCGCCTTGAGGCCAGTGATGCCGACCGCGAGTTTCTCCTCAAGCAACGCGACAAGCTCATCGCCGAGAAGGCCGAACTCGAGAAACAGTTCCAGGACATTGCCGTCCTTCGCGAAAAGGTTTTGAAACTTCAGGGCGAACTCATGGCCTCAAGGAAACTTGAGTGGATTCGTCGCGGCCTCTACGGCGGCGCCCGTCAAAAAGGCGGCTCCAAGCTCATGAGCATGAGCCGCAGGAAGCCGAAGGAGGAGCCCACGACCAACGCCGACTTGAACGTCGAAATTCGACGCGATGGCACGGTCAAGATCGCTCCAACCTCCACCAACACTCCCCCCGATGGTGTGACTCCATGAAGCCGTCCGGGGTACTTCAGGACACTCACAAACGAATCATCCGGGACTTGCGGGTCAGCATCACTGACCGCTGCAATTTCCGTTGTGCCTATTGCCTTCCCGAAACTGAGGAAGCAGCCAACTTTTATCGTCACCAGCGGACTGACCAACATACATCGAAACAGAAAACCAAGCTCGGTTACACGTGGAAACCTCGCGCGCAAATTCTGACGTATGAAGAAATCACCCGTATGATTCGGGTTGCCTCCTCGCTTGGCGTCAACAAAGTTCGGATCACTGGCGGAGAACCGTTGCTCCGCAGGAACGTGGAATCGCTGATTGAATCCATCGTAGCGCTTGGCACCATCGATGACCTTTCCCTGACGAGCAACGGCACCCATTTCCCGCGCTTGGCCAAGCGCTTGAAAGAGGCCGGCCTCTCTCGCATCACTCTCAGCCTCGATTCACTTGACCGCGAAAACTTCAGAAAAATCACCGGCCGCGATGGGCTCGAAGATGTGCTCGAATCCATCCGCTTGGCCAAGGCGCTTGGCCTGACTCCGGTCAAAGTCAACGCCGTCATCATTCGCGGCCTGAACGACCACGAGATTGGGGCACTGGTCCATTTCGCCGTACAGAAAAACATCGTGATGCGGATGATCGAGTTTATGCCGTTGGACTCCGGCCGAGCGTGGCAGCGCGAACACGTTGTGCCCGGCAGCGAAATTCTGGAACGAGTTCAGGCCGAAATCCCCGTCGCTCCCCTGCCCGCTCAACACGCTGCAGAGACGGCATCCCGTTGGTCTCTCGGCGATGGCCAGGCGGAACTTGGAATCATTGCCCCGGTAACCCAGCCGTTCTGCGGCCAGTGCAACCGCATCCGCCTGACTGCTGATGGTCACATTCGCACCTGCCTGTTTAGTGTCCATGAACACGACCTGAAACCGTTACTTCGCAATGACTCCAGCGACGATAAACTTGCCGCTGAATTGCAGCGGATCGTCTGGAATAAGGAGCCTGGACATAAAATAGGACAGTCCGGATTTGTCCAACCGGAACGCTCCATGAGCGGTATCGGCGGCTGAAATAGAGTGACGTTTCGCTGGAGAACGCCTAACAATTCCCTACCCATGGATCTGACCACGAATTATCTGCGCTCAGTCGACACGATCGAAAACATCGACATCGCGATCCTCGTCAACAACATCATTCTCGATGCGGTCGGACAGCAGTCGAGCGACATCCACATTGAGCCGTGGGAGAACACCATTGCCGTCCGTATCCGGGTTTCCGGCATCCTGCAGGAACTGACGCACCTGCCGCTTGAGTTGCTTGACCGGATCACAGGGCGAATCAAGGTCATGTCCGACCTCGTGACCTACGAGTCCGAACTGCCGCAGGAAGGCCGCGCGCCAGCCAGCCCCGAGTTCGGTAATGTTGAATTGCGCGTCTCCGTTTTCCCAACTGTTCGCGGCGAAAAGGTGGTGGTTCGATTGTTCGATCCGCGTAACCGGAGTTTTGACCTGAAGACGCTCGGGTTCGAATCAGATACACTCGAGCAATTTTTTAAACTGATCCGCAGACCAAGCGGATTGATACTATTGAACGGCCCCACCGGCTCCGGCAAAACCACCGCCATTTACTCCGCGCTCTGTCACCTCGTTGAAACCCACGGCCCCACCGTCAGCATCAGCACCGTGGAAGATCCGGTGGAGTTCAACCTGCCAATGATCAGCCAATCGCAGATCAGCAACTCACGTGGGTTCACCTACCCGAAGGCGCTGCGGTCGTTGATGCGGCAGGATCCCGAGGCCATCATGATCGGTGAGATTCGTGATACAGAGACCGCCTCCATCGCGGTGCAGGCCGGGCTGACCGGGCACATGGTCATTAGCACCATCCACAGCGACAGCACGGCCGGCGTCTACGCCCGGTTGATCAACATGAACATCGAGCCGTTTTTGTTGGCATCCAGTATCGCCGGGGTGCTTGGCCTGCGACTGCTCCGGACCATCTGCGAGCATTGCAAGGTGGAAACACAACCCAACGCCGAGCAGCTTGGCCTGCTGCCGGAAGAGTTCGTGCAGTCGACCACATTTTATACCGGGCAGGGATGCGACCACTGCGCCGACACCGGCTACCACGGTCGCGTGGCGGTCACGGAACTGCTCATGTCCGACGAGGTGACCCGGGAAGGCGTCATCCAAAAGATGCGGACCCGTAAGCTCCGCGACTTGGCCATTGATCAAGGCATGACCACACTCTGGCAAAATGCCCTGGCCAAGGTGCAGCGAGGCGTGACCAGCATGGATGAAGTCATTCGTATCGTCGCTGTTGACCAGCTTTGATTCTCCGCTTGGCCAAGCGCTTGGCCAGACACAAAAAATGCGCCCTCCGATTGAAGGGCGCATTTGGGCAAAACTACTTACCGATCCACCTTGGCCAAGCGCTTGTTCGAGTTGGCATCGTACACCTCGAACTCCTCGGGGTGCATACCCTTCTCTGCGCGGAATGAGATTTTCACAAGGTAACGCTTTTCCATGTCGATGAAAATATCCTCATCCTCGTTCCGCAAGCGATCGAGCACCGTCGGATGCACGTTCACACGCAGGCTGAAGTCGGATTCCTGTTCGCGACGCTGCTCGAGTTTGTCACGTTTCTTGATGATCTCACCTAGCTTGCGCTGGATGTCCACGCTCATCGTCAGCGAACTCTTCAATTTACCTCGACCGCTGCAATTTTCGCAGTCGGAATAGGCCGTGTCGCGCACGCTCTCCGACTGGCGCTGGCGCGTCATCTCCATCAGGCCAAGGTCCGAGATGGGCAGCACGTGTGTCTTGGCCTTGTCCTTGCGAAGCCCGTCGCGCATCCGCTGGAACACCTCACGCCGATCGCGCGGCGCCTTCATGTCGATGAAGTCCAAAACGATCAGGCCACCGATGTTTCGGAGTCGCAGCTGGCGACAGATCTCCTCCGCCGCCTCAAGGTTCACCCGCAGCAACGTTTTGTCCTGTTCCTTTTTGTTGTTGTTCTTATTCCGATGGCTGCCGGTGTTGACGTCGATCGCGACGAGTGCCTCGGTTTCGTCAATGATGATGTAGCCACCGCTTGGCAACGAAACTTGCCGCAGGTACGCGGTCTCAAGCTGCCGGGTAATGCCGAACCGGTCGAAAATCGGCTCGGAAGAAGCGTACCGGTGAACCTTCTCGATGGAGCGCTTGGAAATGCGTCCGATGAGTTCCTTTACGCGCTCCGTCTCTGATGCGTTATCGATGATGATCCGCTCGATGTCCTCGGTCAGGAAATCCCGAACGGTGCGCTCTATCAGGTCCGGTTCCTCAAAAACACAACTACCCGGCGACTGGCTCTGAACCCTGCCGGTGATTTCCTCCCATGTGTCGAGGAGGATTTTTAGGTCACGAAGGAAGTAACCCTTGCGTTGGTTTTGACCGGCAGTACGGATGATCACCCCCATGCCGTCCGGGATATTCAGTTCGCGCACGATTTTTTTGAGACGTGAGCGCTCCTCCTTGTTTTCGATCTTACGAGAAACACCCGACTGCTCGGAATTGGGCAGCAACACGAGATAACGCCCCGGTAGGAGCACGTTAGTTGTCACGCGTGGCCCCTTGGTTCCGATCGGCCCCTTGGTCACCTGAACGATCAATTCCGTCCCAGCCGGGTATTTTTTCGGGATATCCTTGTTGGTGATCTTGGGCTTGGATTTTTTCCTTTTACCGCGATCAACCACGTCGTAGGAGGAATCCAGCGGACTTGGGATAATGTCCCAGTAGTGCAGGAACGCGTTCTTTTCGTAGCCGATATCGACGAACGCCGCCTTGAGTCCATCCTCAAGGTTTCGAATCTTGCCCTTGTAGATGCTTCCCACCATGCGCGGGTCGTCCACGCGCTCGATGGTTAGATTCTCGAGTTGTCCCTTGACCGTCACCGCAACACGGGTCTCAAGGGATTCCGCATTGACGAGGATCTCCTTGTGGGAGTGCTGTATCGGCCGGAATATTCCCTTCACCTTGCTGACGAATTTCTTCGCCGAGCGCTGTATTTTTTCGGAAACGGACTTGGCGGGTTCTTCCGGCAAATCCACCGGCGTAAAATCACCATCGCCCTTCTGCCCTTTTTTGCCACGGGACCGCCTGCCCTTGGGCTTGGGACCTCCGTTGCCATTTTCCTCATTGCTAAGTTGTCGCTGCGCCTTGGCCGAATCCGTGTCGGTGTCCGGTGGCAGCCCGTGCGCCTGGTTCTCGGCGCGAACGATTTCCTTCTCGTGTTGTTTCGTGTTGTAGATTTCATCCTGCGGCGTCTCGATCGTCTCGACATTTGCCCGGGCCTTCAGGCCGGATCGATCGGAACGACGGTTGAGCCCGCCGGAGGGTTTGAATCTCATGCCGCGCTTGTTGCCGCGGCGAAATGAACTCTTTTCAGTCATTGTTTTCTAATATGATTTTTTATTTAGTTGCACGTTTTGTAGGACAGCAATCGCAATCAACGAACTGAGCACGGAGGATCCCCCGTAGCTCACCAGTGGTAGTGGTATGCCGGTCACTGGCATCACCCTCAGGTGCATGCCGATATTCACGAACACATGGCAAAAAATGAGAGCCACTACTCCCACCGCCAACAGCTTGCCAAGGCGATCCCTCGCCTCGGCTGCGATCTGCATTCCTTTCAGCAGAATGATCGTGTACAGCGCCAACACAGCTATGCTGCCCAAAAACCCAGTCTCCTCCGCGATGACGGAGAAGATGAAGTCGTTGTGGGCCACGCCCCTCGGGAGGTATCCCAACCGGGTTTGCGGCCCCTGTCCCCACCCCTTTCCGGTCAACCCGCCAGAGCCAACCGAAATCTCAGCCTGCCTGATGTTGTGAGTCCGCTCTCGCTGCAACTCACGGGCAGCCTTGCGCTCCACCGGGGTGGCGTTTGGTGGAGCGAAATCCTTGTCAAAATAAACCAACAACCGTTGGCGTTGATATTCCTGGAGGGAGATGCGCCAGTCCGCGGGAAAATACAGCGCATTGATGATGACAAACAAAACCACCACCGTGGAAGCGCCCAAAAATTTCCCGAGAAAACGAAGCGGCACACCCGCAACAAACATCATCGCGGTGCCGATCGGGAAAAAGACCAGCGACGACCCCAGATCCGGTTCCTTTAATATCAACAGGAACGGCAGCGCCGTCATTCCAAGGGCCTTGAAAAAGACCCCTGGCATCAACATCTCCTCGTTTGGCCGGGTTAAAAAATCAGCCAAGGCGAATATAAACGCCAGTTTGGCAAATTCCGAGGGCTGAATGAGGGTTATTCCCAAATCAAACCAACGCTGGGCACCATAGCGCACCACGCCGATCCCGGGAATCAGCACCAAAATCAGTAGGATAATCGTGATCCAGTATGCCGTCCGCGCCCAACCGGCCAAGCGATGATAATCAACCACGATAAAAAACAGGCCTAGGGTCAATCCCACGGCATAAAAACCGAGTTGCCGAAAAAAATAGGTATTGAGCAACGGCTCGATCTCGTACTGATCCATCGCGGCGCTGAGGATGAACGTCGCCCCAAACACCATCAGGCCAAGCAGGCTGAATAGGAGCAGTAGGTCGACGCGAAGCTTGCGCAAATGTACCAGAACCGACTCCATCACCGCGTGACCAAGCGAGGCCCTCCTTTCCCTTTGTTCCTTTCAATCTCCTGTATCGCCCGATAAATCCGACCGGCAATCGGTGCGCAGGTGGTGCCTCCGGACTCACCGCTCTCCACCATGACCACGACCGCATAACGCGGTGACTCCACAGGTGCAAACGAAACAAACCAAGTAATGTGATCCGTCCGGTACAATCGCACTCCGGTGCGCGGATGAAATTTTCCGGTCGGCACCTTCTTTTGTGCCGTGCCGGTTTTTCCCCCGACCGACATGCCTCGGACCCTTGCGGCCCGGCCGCTGCCATCGCGATCGTCGACGTCCGCCAGCATCGCCTTATGTAATAGCGAGATGGTCTGCGGCTTGAGATTGAGGTCGGCCACCACCTTGCTTGGAATAACCCGGTTCTGCGCTTGGCCAAGCGCGTGCGGTGAATTCACCCGCAAGATCAGGCGCGGCTGCATCAGCTTACCACCGTTGGCCACGGCCGATGTCATCACCGCCATCTGCAACGGCGTCACGATGATCTCCCCCTGACCGATACACAGGTTCGCCACGTCTCCGGCCGCCCAACGCGAGCTTTTGCCGAACTGGTCGACTTTCTTGAATTCATTCCCACGCGGAGGGAAGTACCCTTCGCCTTCACGAATCGGGCTGGGCAATTCATCGCCAGCGATTGCCCAGGGCTGAATGGTTTTTTTGCCCAATCTAAAACGATTTCCCCAATCCAACAGGATGCGCTTACCCTGCTGCCACTGGTCGGTACGATCGTCCGGTGTCAGTGCATAATGGATAAAATACGTGTTACTCGACCGCTTGAACGCCCTGACAAAATCGTAGTCGCCCGGAGGGGCGGTGTCGTCCAGCGTGTAGTTCGGATACAGTCTCTCGTTACGGAAAAAGCCCCGGTTGTAAACCTTGTCGTCCGGGTCGAGGATTCCCTCCTCGAGATAGGCGACGGAGGAAATGATCTTAAAAATCGATCCCGGTGGATATGCCACACCGCCACTTCCCGCAGCACGGTTGAGCCAACGATTGAGCCGGCTGTCGCTGAGCTGGGCAATTTCATCCTTGGAAAAACCGGTGATGAATTTGTTTGAGTCAAACCCCGGACGTGAAACCAATGCCAACAGGTCGCCGTTGTTCGGGTCCATGACGACCACAGCACCGCGCGTCTCCGCGCCGTGCGATTTCAGTGCCTCCTCGGCGGCCAATTGAATGTCACGATCAATGGCCAACTCAATATCCTGCCCGGACTTCGGCCACGCCCAGACGTCTTCGCTTGCCCGATAGCTAATGTTGTTCACTCGGATCGTCTTCGCCCCGGCCTCGCCGCGCAACCTCCGGTCGAATACCCCCTCGAGGCCATCGATACCGGCGTAGTCCGGCAGTCTGTAGCGATAGGAAAACGGCACCTCTTTGTCGTCCGCCGGTTTATCCTCGCGACGCAGATAACCCAGCGTATGAAACGCCATGTCGCCGTTGGGATACGTCCGCACCGGGTTGACCGACAAATCAATTCCCGGCACTCCGTGAATGAGTTCCACAAACTTAGCCACCTGATCTGGCGAAAGATCCTGCATCACCGCCAGCGGCATATAGAGTTTTTGATGGTAGTGCCGGTGAAACCGCTCCGGGGCGAGCACGAGCGGCTGGCCGAGACGCATGCTGACCTGCATCGTCAGATTGCTCACCACCTGGTACCGCGCTTCGCGACCAAGTTTTCGTTGCGCCGTGCGCCCAAGTTTTCGGCCCTTCTTCAATCGGAAATAATGCTCACGAAAAAGTGGACGCAACTCATCGATGTAGACGTGCACATCGAACCGCAACCGGTTGACGGCGAGAGGTTGCTTGTTGCGGTCAAGAATCCGGCCGCGCGTGGCTGGCAGGCGAATCGCCCTGACAGACTGGTTCTCCTGTTGGCTTCGATAGTCTGCAGCTGTCGCCACCTGCAAATTCCACAGCTTGCCGACCAACAGCAGCATGCAGCACAGGATAAAGATCACCATCAACCTGATCGGGAGATCCTTGCTGCGGAGTTGATCAAAAACGAACATGCCTAATCCTTGCCGCGCACGATCTGGCGGTTTTCATTGGGCCAACGGTTGGGATCGTATACCGGATGGGAAAACCAGCCGACCAAGCGGTTGGCCAAGCCGTCAAACAACGGCACGGCCGCGCCACAGAACAGCGCGCTGATCAACGCCCATAGGCCCATCTCCCAGCCGAGCAACGGCGTCGCGCCAGTCATCTTCAGCAAGCCGATCTGCATCAACGGCACGATCAACCCGGCTGTGGTGCCGAGATAAAACTGGGCCACAAATTCACCACCGAGGATTTTCTTCCGAAAGCAGTAAACAACCCACCCCGCAGCAAACAGCGGCAGGATACTGACGCCAAGCAGATTGGCGGAGAGACTGTCAAGCCACAAGCCACTCAGCACTGCGGTGGTCGAGATGTGTCCCGCCCCCATTCTCAGCCCAACGCAGACCAGCAGCGCCGGCGTCAAATCCGGCTGGAACCCCAGCCAGATCCTTGGCCAATCGAGGTGCGACTGCAGAAAAATGAGCAGATAAGCCCCCAGCAACAGCACAAGTATCTTGTTGAGGCGCCCTGTCATGTCAGTACTCCGTCAACACCCGCACTTCCTCGAGTTGGTTTAAGTCTGCGTTCAGTTTGACTCGCGCCTCGATGTAAAGACCGTCCTTGGACAGCCATGAGTCTTCCACCACGCCAACTGGAATCTCCTTCGGGAACGCACCTCCGAGGCCGCTGGTCACGACGGTCTGCCCTGGGCGCACTTCGGCGTCGTTTGGCAGGTAGGTCAATTCCACGACCCGATAGTCGGAACTAAACTGCCTCGGGGCGACGATGCCGCCTTGGTTGCGGGACTCTTTGATGAGCGCTGAGAATCGGCAGTTGGGGTCGCCCACGAGAACGGCCCATGAGGTCTTTGGGCCAACTTCAGAAATGCGGCCAACCAACTGTCCCTCCGTCGAGATGACCGGTTGATTAAATCGAACGCCCGCCTGGCTGCCCTGATTCAGCTTGATCCGCCGCCACCAATTGAACGAATCGCGGCCTACGACCTGTGCCAGTTCTGACTTCCACGGAATGCGCCGCCCCAAGTTTACCGCCGCACGCAACCGCTGGTTTTCGGCACGGAGATGGTCCAATTCCATCTTCATGTCGGCCGCGGCCAACTCGGCCTGCACCGCTTGGCCAAGCGCTTGGTTATAGGGGGGAATTCCCGGCTCAGTGGAGGCCGCTTGGCCAAGCGAACTGACCGCGCTCTGGCCAGCCGTGCTGACACCGATCACCGGAAGAAACAGCCCCCCGATGGCCGACTTCAGCTTGGCCCGGGCGCTTTCCGGCAGTAGTAGGAGCAGGAACACGGTCAGGAGCACTGCCCCGACCGCTGTCTGCTGCGATCTATAAAAAAACTGTTTCATCCCGTCTCTCAACGGGACGAACGCACGTTATTCGCCGCTGGAGGAAGCCACTCTCCGGAGGAACTGCAATTCCTGCAGCACTCTGCCGGTTCCCTCGGCCACAGCCGTCAGGGGTGAATCCGCGATGTGAACCGGCAGGCCGGTTTCCTCCGCGATCAACTGGTCGATGCCCCTCACGAGGGCTCCGCCGCCGGCCACCACGATCCCTCGGTCGACCAGGTCGGCCGAGAGTTCTGGGGGACAGCGTTCTAGAGTCAGGCGGATGGACTCCAGAATGTTGTTTAGCGGCTCCTTCAATGCCTCGCGGATCTCCTCGGAGCGAACCGTCATGATCCGCGGCAGGCCGGCGCTCAGGTCGCGGCCCTTGACATCCATTGAAAGCTCCTCCTCGAGCGGATATGCGGAACCAATCGTCATCTTGATTTCCTCCGCTGTGCGTTCGCCTATCATAAGGTTGTAGGCGCGCTTCATGTAAGCAACAATCGTATCGTCGAATTCGTCACCGCCGACACGCAGGCTTCGGCTGAACACAATTCCCGCGAGCGAAATAATCGCGATCTCGCAGGTGCCACCACCAATGTCCACAATCATGTTGCCCGTGGGCTCATGCACCGGCAGCCCCACGCCAATCGCGGAGGCCATCGGTTGCTCGATCAAATACACTTCACGCGCACCGGCGTGGGTGGCTGAATCCTTGACTGCCCGTTTTTCCACCTCGGTGATTCCCGACGGTACCGCCACCACCACCCGAGGTGCGATGAGTTTGCGGTTGTGAACCTTCTGGATAAAGTTCCTCAGCATCGCTTCGGTAATCTCGAAGTCGGCTATGACCCCATCCTTCATTGGACGGATGGCAACGATGTTGCCCGGGGTACGACCAAGCATCCGCTTGGCTTCGTCCCCCACCGCCAAAACGGTGGTCATGCCGGCCTCGATCGCGACGACAGAGGGTTCACGCAAAACGATTCCCCGGTCTCTTACGTAAACCAGGGAATTCGCCGTGCCCAAGTCGATTCCAATATCGTTGGAAAACAGGCCTTTAAGATCGCCTAACATGAATAGCGCCTAAAAGGCCAGCGTACGATTTGCACTTCCAGCCCGTCAAGTGAATACCCCTTAACCCGCTAGAAAATCAGGCGTTACCGACCCCAAAACGGCGCCTCAACGAATCCGAACCTTGGCCACGGGGATGGTCTCGTCGACGATGATTCCCTTATTCCCCAGCAAATGAAACTCGATGAACGTCCGGAATCGCTCCGGCAACACGCCCCTCCCCCCGCTGTGCCCGCCACCGTCCACTGTCAACAGCGCCGACCGCACCCCAGCCTTCTTCAGCGCATTGTGCAGCAGCACCGACTGGTTATACGGCACCAACATGTCCTTCGTCCCATGCATGATCAAAAACGGGGCGTCACCCTTGTCCACATACGAAATCGGATCCGCGGTGAGCGCCCTTTTTTTGTTCTCCTGAATCGCCCCGCCGATCAATTGGCTCTCGGGCGAGTCCGCCGCATCGTGGTCGATCCGGCTTTCAAAATCGTTCATCCGTAGAAAGTTCGTCGGGCCGTAATAGTCGATCACGCATTGCACCCGAGTCGACTGGTCGGTGTGCGGGCCGATCGGTCCATCCATCGCCTCGACCCCGGCAGACGTGCCGAGCATCGCGACGAGGTGTCCCCCGGCCGATGTGCCGTGGACGGCAATCCGGTTAGCATCGAGATTGTACTTTTTGGCGTTGGCCCTGATCCAGCGGATGGCTGCCTTGCAGTCGTGAATCTGCGCCGGCCACTTGGCGTGCTGGCTCAGGCGATACCCGATCGTCACCCCCGCGTACTGGCCGGTTTTCAAATAACCGTGCAGACGGTTCAGCCCGCCGTCCTTGCTTCCGGCACGCCACGCCCCTCCGTGAATGTAGGCGATCACCGGCAGCGGCTTGTCGTTCCTGCGTTTCAGCGGCAGGGCCATGTCCAGCCTCTGCCGCTCATGATCCGTCCCCGCATAGGCGATGTCTTTCGTGATCTTGAATCCGCTCCAATCCCGCGTGGATCTCTTTTGGCGTGAGTCCTGCGCGACCACTTGGCCAAGTGCCACGACACACCCAATCACGACTGCCAATCTGGAAAAGTTCATGCCAAAATAATGCCGCACTTGGCCAATCGACACAAGCCCGACCCGACTCCGGTCTTGCATCCCGAGCGCCGCTTGGCTTGGATGCCGCCATGCCGACACTCCGCAACGCGGCCATCGCGCTTGGCCTCTCGCTCCTGATCATGTCCGACACCCAACTCCCGGCCGCCAATTACGACGAATCCAAGGTGCCGCAGCACACCCTGCCCGATCCGCTTAAGATGCAGGACGGCTCGCCGGTGAAGACTGCCAGCGATTGGATTGAAAAGCGGCGCCCCGAGGTGCTTGGCCTGTTCCGTGAACACGTTTACGGCCATGCCCCGGGACGGCCTGAAGGGTTAAAATTCAAGGTCACCCAAAACGACGACACCGCACTCGACGGCAAGGCCATTCGCCGTGAAGTACTCATCACCTTCGCCAGGAAAGAGGAAACCCCGGAGGCGCACCTGCTCATTTACATTCCAAAAAACACCGACGGCCCGGTGCCCGCTTTTCTGGTGATCAACTTCGACGGCAATCACCTCATTCACCCGGACCCCGCGATCTCCATCTCCAAATCGTGGGTGCGAAATACCCGGCGTCACGGCATCACCGACAACCGGCCGAAGGAATCGAACCGTGGCAACACCAAGTCGATCGCCGGTGGCAATGTCGAAAAGGGCTTCTCCGACAAGCCGGGCGAAAATGCGCTGGAACAAATTCTCAGCCGTGGCTATGCCCTCGCAACGATTTACTACGGCGACATCGATCCGGATTACGATGATGGATTCTCCAACGGCGTCCACCGACTCTACCCGAAACCGAAGCCCAATGAATGGGGCAGCATCGCCACCTGGGCGTGGGGGTTAAGCCGCTGCCTCGATTACCTCGAGACCGACCGTGAAATTAACGCCAAAAAAGTCGCCGTCATGGGGCATTCGCGCCTCGGCAAAACCGCGCTCTGGGCCGCCGCCGAGGACGAGCGATTTGCCATGGCCATCTCCAATAACTCCGGCTGCGGCGGCGCAGCGCTAAGCCGGCGCGAGTTCGGGGAAACCGTGAAACGCATCAACACCAGTTTCCCCCACTGGTTCTGCGATAACTTCACGAAGTATAACGACCGAATCAACGACCTGCCGGTGGATCAGCACATGCTCGTCGCCCTTTCCGCCCCGCGCCCGGTATATATCGCCAGCGCCACCGGCGACGAATGGGCCGACCCGAAAGGCGAATTCCTCTCTGGCCTTCACGCCGGCCCGGTATACGGATTGTTCGAATTAAAAGGCGTCGAGACAACCGAACAGCCCAAGCCGGAAAAACCGGTGGGCGCTCACATCGCCTACCATCTCCGAACCGGCGAGCATGCCGTCACCGCCTACGACTGGGCCCAGTACCTCGATTTCGCCGATCAGCATCTAAAGTAACCGGAGCGCTTTGCCAAGCGCTTGGCTTAGAGGGCGTTTTTGCGGCCGGGTGTGCCGCCCTTCTCGCGAGAGGCTTTCCAATTTTCGGGATCATTGCCATCACCGCCGTTTGCCGAATCGACTCGGGAGAGGGAGCGACCACTGCCATCCGCCTCGCTTGGCCAAGGCGCCTTGTCTTTGAACGTCACCGAGTCGATTTCATTTCCCAGAGCGTCGGAAAGGGTCACCGTTTCGCCGTTGTTGCTGAGTGAGCGGATGTACTTGCCCGTCGGCTTGAAGCCGTAGCGTGATTTGAACGCCTTCGGATCAGCGGCCACCACCGTGTGCCCTCCCGGCTCCACTATCGCCCCGTCTGCAAACTGAAAATACACCCCTCGAGTCAACGCGACCCCGGTGAGAGCCACAGCCTCTTTGCCGGGGTTCCTGATCTCGACAAACTCAAACCGCTCGGCCGCCACGTTTCGCCCCTCTTTTTTGTCGCCGTTGGCGTGGTATTGAATCTCTGAAATCTCAAGCGCTGACCCGGCAATCGGCCGGACAAAATACAATTCACGCAACGCGCTCCAATCCTCCCCATTTTTGGTTCGTGTTTTCAACACGACCCCGGCCACATTCACCGGCTTTCCAAGTTCAACTTCATGAGCCGTGTCCGAAATGCCCCCGCCGATTCCCCGGGGATCACTCCCATCCTGTGTGACATAAACCTCCCCCTTGGCACCAGCCGGTAACTGAACAATGACCGAGGTATCGGCCGGCGCCTCCCACACTCTATGCACAATCGGTTCGTCCCCGAAAACGACTACCGGCGCCGGTAACTCGGGATACAGACCACGACGCTGAAGTTGCCGCACAACCTTGTCACGACGGGCTGGAAGCCAGTACTTGAGAAGATAGTCCGCGTTGCGACGCCACTGCGTCGGGGATTCATTGCTGGTGTTTCCCCAACGTGCTGCCTCTGCTGGGATCGCCCGCTCCACCTCAGCGACGCGACGCGCCATTTGCTTAACTGAGTTTCCCGGAGTCATGGAACCATTGTTGAATAGGTGGCGGTGAACATGGTCCGCAAACAGAAGTCGATACTCTTCGTTTTTTGAAAGGCGTTCGTGGAGCGTTTGCCCGTTGAACCATTCCAACCGACGAAACTTAGCATCGGTGGCTGGAGCCGTACGATCCTCCCAGCCGACATCCATCGAGTGCTCCGCGTCGTGCCGGAAAAATTGAAACCCGCACGGTTCGTCGTGATCAACCATGCAGAAAAAGTTATTGGTGGATCGCCCGCCCCACGCCGCCGCCTCGTCATTGCTGCCGGTATAGAAAATCCCCAACATGTAGTCGATCAGGTTGTCGGGATCGACCAATACCTTGCCATCCGGATCCGGCGATCCATCCGGCTTTCGACCAAGCAGCGCGGAGTAGTCGGCGTTGCTCCCGGACCAGTCGAACGTCTTTTCGAACAATTCGCGGAACAGGTCGACCGTACCGTCAGTGACTTCGGTAGGCTTCATCCAACCCATCGCCTTGATGACGTCAAAGTCTGCGGCATCACCGCCAAAATAGGATGCCCCAAATCGCGCCTCCGCACGTTCCTGCGTCATGAAAAGCCCCCAGTACATGCCGTTCATGTACGCGTGATAGTAGTTGCTCTTCGTGTGGTGATGCCCGCTGATGCCCTGCAGATCGCGACAGAAAATATCGCGGAGAAACGTATTCCGTTTGCTGTTCTCAAACGCCCATGAGTGGTTCTGCGCAGTCCGCAGATCGATCTTGTCAAACTCATCCACCCCGGCTTTTCCGAACAACGGATACCTCAGTTTTCCGTCGCCGTATTCCTTACGAAAGAAGAATCGATACGAATGTTTAGGGTTACGGGAGGACGCACTGTATCCACCGCGGATCCGAATCCCAGTGTTGGCCTGAAACCCCTTTTTCCCATCCGGATAAATCAACTCAAGCGAACCGGCGATCTCCGTTTTTTTGCCCTGTTCGCGTGGATTTGAGTACAGCCCTGTCTCCGAATTGAACCACGAATCAAGCGGAGCCACGATCGACATGGTCGGGATGGATTTCAACGCCGGGACGATTTGATCCTTCCAGCGTGGATCATCTAGCACCTCCCGGTTCATGCCGTAAATCAAGACCTGCCGATTCGCACGGTTCCCCTCCGGCCATCCGCCCCCCGGACTACGATGGGACTGTTCCCGAACCTGTTCCGCGAACAGGTAGGTTGCGGTATCGACATTCGACGGTTTCACTCCCTCCTTCTTGGCGTAGACGCGAAGAATCACCCCCGGCGATAACGGCCTCCCCTCCCGGCTTGTCGGATCAATCTTTACCTTGAGCGGATTCGTCCCCCTCCGGGCAGTGGCCGACTCG
>MDSV01097951.1_pt1 | contig 17418 bp, 18 predicted proteins | sample 810851 | NCBI WGS metagenome assembly MDSV01 (sample SAMN05326640, study PRJNA326480) | marine metagenome | isolation source: seawater | place: Atlantic Ocean: North East | collected 2012 | reverse complement strand
GGCAATGGAGGTGGAATAAATACAGCATTAAAACAATGTAAAACAAAAAATGCAATGTATACTGATTTAGATGTAAAATTTAATAAAAATTTAATTCAAGGTCTTATAAATTTTTCAAGAAAAATAAAAAAATTTTCAGTTTTAGTACCAAATGACGGAAACTTTAAAAGGAATAATAAAATTATAAAATATTATATTGGCAAAGCATCAGTAATGTTTTTTAATTTAAAAAATTTAAGAAAAATAAATTTTTTTGATGAAAATTTTTTTTTAGATTACGAAGAAATAGATTTACTATTTAGATGTAAAAAGAGAAATTTTCCAGCTTACCTTATACCAAGTTTAGAAATTAGACATGAACGAACTACAGCAACTAGAAATACAAAAAAAATTAAAAATTTAAGATCTTGGCACTACATGTGGTCAATGTTTTATTTTTACAAAAAAAATTACAATTTTTTTACTGCAATAAATAAAACTTTTAAATTTTTAATCAAAGACTTTTTAATGTTAATGTTTTTTATTATATCTTTTAACTTCAAAAAAAGTTCCATAAGATTTTACAGATTATACGGACTTATAAGCTCAATTTTAGGTTTAAAATCTTTTCTTAGGGAAGAAAATTAAGATTGATTAATTTTAAGCATTTTTAAGGTTTTATTAATATCATATTTAATCTTGTTGTTTAATTTAATACCAAGTTTCTCAATTTTTTTTTTACTAATCTTGTAAGTATCTTGGTTCAATATCCTGGATTTAACGTATTTAATTTTTGGAGTAATTTTATTTAATCTTATTAATCCTAAAATTTCATCAACTGTTTTATTTTCAGATAAAACATTAAATACATCTCTAGGAAAATGATTTCTTTGGATTATAAATCTAATAGTCTTTGAAGCATCTTTGAGACTAAGATACGGTCTATATAAATTTTTAGATCTTCCCCAAATTGGGATTTTAATACCTAATACTGAATTTAAGCAAAACTTGTTAACTGCTGTATGAAATCTCATTCCTTGAGAAAATCCACTTATAGTTCCAAATCTTAAAGATATGTATTCAACTTTAGAATTTTTTTTAAGAATTTTTTCTTCTGTAAGTTTTACCTCAGCATATGGACTTCTAGGGAAAAGCATTTTTTGATTTTCATCTACTAATTCTTTTTGAGGTCCATAAACACTAGTTGAAGAAATATGAATAAGCTTAGATTTATTTTTTTCACAATAATTGACTATATTTCTAAAGCAACCTAAATTATTATTTTTAAGCATACTCTTAATTTCAAAACTTTTTTCTGCATTGGTGATTGATGCTAAATGAATGACAACTTTAGTTTTTGGAATTTTTTTACAAAATTCTATATCTCTCAAATCGCCAAAAAGATACTGAAATTTTTTATTTTTGATACCAAATAGAACATTAAATTTGCTACTACTAGCATTATCCAATAAGATAATCTTTTTAATTTTTTTTATTTTCACTAAATCATGGATAATGTAACTCCCAATATGTCCTAGTGCACCAGTAATAAGTAGTTCCATAAATTATAATAAATATTAATTATACTAAATATATAATTATTGCTATATTTTGAATTTAATAGTACTAGATTATATAATGAAAACTTGCGTTATTATTCCATGCAGGTATGACTCTGTAAGATTTCCTGGAAAACCACTTAAATTACTAAAGGGTAAACCTTTATTATATTATCCATATAAAACTGCAAAATCTGTCGAAGGTATTTCAGAGGTATATATTGCAACAGATAATCAACAAATAAAAGAAGTTTGTGAGAAACTAAAAATCAAATTTATAATGACGAAAAAAACACACTTAACAGGATCTGACAGAGTTGCTGAGGCATTTTTTAAATTAAAAAAATTTGACTCTGTGATAAATATTCAAGGAGATGAGCCATTTATATCAAAAAACTTAATTGCAAAATGTCTTAGAAAATTAAAAAATAATAAAACACAAGTTGTGGAAGGTATCAGCCCAATTGAGAATATAAGTGATGTTTTAAATTCTGGAGTCGTCAAAGTAGTAATTAACAAAACAAAAATAATAGCAGTTAGCAGATTCCCAATTCCATATACACAGAACAAATTTTCAAATTTTAAGTATTATAGAGCTGTAGGTATATATGGTTATAAAAAAAGAGCTTTACAAATTTTTAAGCAAAAAAAACAAAAATACCTTGAAAAGGCAGAAAGTGTTGAAATATTAAGAATTCTTGAAAATAATATGGATGTAAACTATTTTATTGGAAATATAAGAGGGCCAGCAGTTGATACTCAAAATGATTTGGACAAAGCAGAAAAAATTTTAAAAAAATGAGAGAAGTATCTAAAAGTTCTATAAATTTTTATAAAAAAAATGGCTATTTAATTATAAAAAAATTAATTAGTAAAAAAGACATAAACAAAATCAATTCAAGATTGGCATTACTAGAAAAAAAACAAAACAAAATAGGCCGTGGTTTATCAGAACCAGGCGTAAAAAAATCTTTAATTCACAGTCTCCATAAAGACAATGAGTTAAAAAAGATAATATTTGAAAAAGAGTTGTATAAAAATATTTGTAGTCAGCTTTTGAATTCAAAAAATCCTGTTACATGGAATTGCAAGTCAAATCTCAAAAAAAAATGGCATGGCTCAGCTGAATATTATCATCAAGATTACGAATATTGGAGAACGTATGGTTTTTCAAACCCAAATATGCTTAGCTGTATGATTTTCGTCAATGATCACAGTCATTTAAATGGAGGAATGTGGATATTTCCCAAATCTCACAAAAAACACTATAAGCATGAAAAGTTTTTAAATATAAATTCTTTACAAAAAAATCTTATTCCATCAAAAACTTTAGACAAAATTTCGAAAACAAATAAACCGATTAAAATAAATGAAAAAGCTGGATCATGTATCTTTTTTCATTGTAAACTAGTTCATGGATCTGCACATAATATTTCGGATTTAGATAGAAAAATTGTGCTATCTCAAGTAGCTGATTTAAATTCATTTAAAAAAGTAGATGTCAAAAAAATTGATAGTCAAAATTCAAAAAAAAGACAAATTTATGAAAAAAAAATCCTTAATCAAAGATTAAATAAATTAATTTAATGAATAAAAGATTTAAGGTTATAGAAAGAATTAGAAAAAATAGTCCTTCTCCACAAAATTATCTAAGACTACATCGAGCAGAATTTGGAGATATATTAAGAAAAAACTTTAAAATTAATAACTACTACCCTGATAGTACCAGGTTATTAAATTCTCTATCGAAATTTTATAAGATTGGTAATGAACATATTTCAGTTGGATTAGGTGCTGAGGCAGTTATTAAAGATATTTTTTTGACTACATATTTAAAAAAAAAGAAAATTAAAATTTTAACTACTGCACCAAATTTTTTTATGTATAAATATTATTCAAAATTATTTAATTTTAATTTTAACGAAATTGAAATTTTAGATAAAAAAAAAATCTTATTAAGTTTTGGAAAAATGGAAAAAAAAATCAAAAAAAAAAAAATTAATTTCCTAATTTTAGTTAATCCAAGTTCACCGATCGAAAAAAAATGGAGTAGTAAAGATTTATTAAAAATAGTAAAATTATGTGAAAGAAAAAAAATACTCCTACTTTTAGACCAAGTTTACGAGCAAAATTTAAAATTCTCAAATTTAAAATTAATTAAAAAATTCAAAAATATTATAATTTTAGGATCTTTTTCAAAAATTTTCGGTTTACCTGGCCTCAGACTAGGATACTGTTTTTCTAACAAAAAGACTATTAAAGAAATTAATACTTGTAGACTTGCAATAGAGCTTCCTGCTGAAACAATAGAATATTCAAAATTTCTTCTTGATAATTGGAAAACTCAATTAAAAATTATAATTAATAAGATATACGAAGCAAGAAAATTTGCATCTAATGAATTTAAAAAAATTGGTATTGGTACACTAAATAAAAATATAAATTCAGTTACTTTTTTTTGTAAAAATAGAAAAGAAAAAAAAAAATTAATAATATTTATGAAAAAAAAAAAAATTTTGTTAAATTCGTTAAAAACAAAATACCACGATAATTTAATTAATATTACAACTACAAATAAAAACAATCTCAAAATTTTTTTTTCCCAACTTAAAAAATTTTTAAATAAATAAATGAGAAAGAAAAGGGGGCTAATAATATTTGACTTAGATGGGGTCTTAATTAATAGTGAGCAAAACATGTCTTATGCTTGGTCACAAACATGTAAAAACCTAAAAATTAAAATTAGTTTTAATGAATATAAAAAATTTGTCGGTTTGGGATTTTTTGAAATTTTAAATAAACTTAATGTAAAAAAAAAATATCATAAAGATGCCTTTACTCAATATAATTTTTATTCTAAAAAAAAAATAAATAGAATAAAATTATTTCGTGATGTCAAAAAGGTTTTAAGTAAAATTAGATACAAATATAAAATTGCTCTTTTTACATCTAAAAATAAATCTAGGGTAAAAAAAATAATTTCTAACCTTAATTTAAGTTTTTCAAAGATTATAACTTTAGAAGATGTTAGAAAACCAAAGCCCTCGCCAGAGGGACTAAAAAAAATAATTAACAGTTACAATTTTAAAAAAAAAGAAATTTTTTTTATAGGCGATACATTTCATGACTTCCAAGCGGCAAAATTAGCAAAGATTAATTATATACAATGTAATTGGGGATTTAAACAAATACGTAACAAAAATATTATTGTAATAAACAAAATCACAGATTTAATTAATATTTTAGAAATCTAATATCAGACTACTTTATATTTCAATATTTTAACGTATGAGTCTTTAAGCTTTAAATAATTATCTTTTTTTTGTTTAATCATTATTTTATTTGTTATTTTTTTTGTATTTAAAATTTTTATTTTTTTATTTTTAAAAATAATTCTTAAACCAGGGTACGGTGTTTGTAATGATCTAACGCGATCATAAAATTGTTTGTATGATATTTTTTTTAATTTATTCAAAGAAATCTCGTTTTTTTCTACTGTTAATCTTTTATAGAAACTTGCTTTACCTTTTTGTTTATAAAATTTTAATTTTTTATTTTTAAAACATCTTAATAATTTTAAAGTAATTATGGTCCCAATTTTTGATATATTCAAAAATATTTTCTTTATATCTCCTTTTAGAGAAAGTTTTTTTTGCATAAAAATTGGTCCCTGATCTGTTTTTTTTCCCATGCGAAAGACTGTGACGGCAGAGTTGTTTACGCCTCTTAAAATTTGATTTTGAATAGGTGAACCTCCTCTAAATTGAGGTAATCTAGATGGATGTAAACAGATACATAAAAAATTTTTAATAATTTCTTCACTTAATAACCATGACCAACCATAAAAAAATGCAATATCAATATCATTTTTTTTTAAAATTTTATAAATTGTTTTATTGTTATTGGGATTAATTTTAAATTTTTTTAAATTTAATTTATTTATCTTAAATTCTGGTTTTGAACTGGTAACCAAAATTATTTTACAATTTTTTATTTTAGCTAATGTTCTAAGTAAAATTTTGAATGCCCATTCTCTATAAATAATAAATGCAATTTTTATCATGGATTTATATTTTTTAATTTAAGGTCTTTAACAAGAATTTTCATTGATTTTTTTAAACATTTTAAATTTCTTTTTTTTTTAAGCTCGTACTCATGCGTGTAAATAATTATATTTTTTTTTCTACTTTTTTTTTGTAAAAAAAGATATTTAATTCTTCTTTGATTTAATTTGTTTGATAACTTTTCAATTCTAAAATCTGTTCTTATAAATTTAACTTTTTTAAAAACCGAAAAACCTAAGTTCATGAGTTCCTTATTATTTTTTTTTGGCAGATTATAAGAAATTGCCTTTTTATCTGTTGTGAATAATCCCTTAACTTTTTTTTTTTTGAAATACTCACCCAATTTAAAAGCCTCAGAATAATAGTGTAATCTTACAAATCTAGAAAAATATTTTTTTCCAGCAAATCTTCTAATTTCAGATCTTATTTGCTCAAATGTTTTTTTTTGATTCAATGTGGTTTGAGAAAAAGGTGGATTGTGTTTATCAAGACCATGAAAATTGAAATAAATCCAACCTTCTTTAATTTGATCTTTAATATTTTTAACTTCCTTTAAAGTTCTAATATTACCATTCATTTTTTTTTGATAAAAAAGGTATATCGCAGTCTTAATTTTATAATTTTTCCAAAGTTCATATAAAATTTTAAAAAACCAATGTTTTTTTAAAGGGATATTTTTATCTGATACCTCAATTAAAGATTCAAAAACATCATCAATGGAGAAGTGGAAAGTATTTTTCATGTTATATTAAATTCCTTAAGTCTTTTTACCTGACTAGGAAAATTATCTATTTGAAAATCAGACACCAAACATCTGTTTATATATCCATTATTTTTTTTTTTTATTAATATTTTCTTTTTAAAAATATTTTTAAAAATATTGAGCATTTCATACTTCGAGTACTTTCTTTTTGTTCCTATTTGTATAATTTTAGACTTTTTTAAATTCAATTTTTTTTTGCTAAATAAATAGTCTTCTAAAAATTCACACCACTTTAAAGTTGTTACCCCATTCCAAAAGTGGTCTGAATAACCATATACGATTTTATTTTGACTCAAAAACCAACTTAATAAACCTCTTTTTGTTTTATTTTCTAAACCAACAATAGATGTTCTTATAATTAACGTGTTTGACCTTTTTTTTAAATTATTTTCAGCCAATATCTTGCTCAAACCATAATTATCGGTTGCATCTAGTTTTGCGTTTTTTTTATAAAAAAATCTATTTTTCCCACTAAAAACACAATCTGTAGAAGGATGAATGAGTGTATGTTTATTATTTAATAGTTCTGAAAATCTATTTATTAATATGGAATTTGACCAATATAATTCAGTTATAGAGGATTTTTTTTGCTTAATTTTTCCTATGCAATTAATAATTACTGAAGACTTTTCTTTGTTTAAGTATTTTATATATCTATTAACATTTGATTTATTAAATTTTTTATCAAAAGTTTTTATTATAAAATTTTTTTTTTTAAAATAACTTAAGACTTGACTACCCAGCATTCCTTTAGAAGCTAAAATAATAATCTTTTTATTTACCATTCTTGTAAAATATAAAATTATAAACTTTTTTTAATAAAGTCTTGATCTTTTAAAAATTTTATTAAATTTTTTAATTTAAGTTGTTCTGTATTATGAGATGTGAAATCATCCTGATAATTAATTTTTTTATTTGCAGAAAATTTATAATTTGCGTAATTTAAATCTCTTTTATCTAATTTGATTTTAAAAAATTTTCCCAAGTCAGTTGCATTAGACATTTCTTCTCTTGATACTAAAGTTTCAAATAACTTTTCACCATGTCTTGATCCAATGATGCTGGTTCCTACATTTTTATTAAATATTTTCTGTAAAGCATTTGCAAGATCTCCTACTGAACAACCTTTTGATTTTTGTACAAATATATCTCCCTGGTTTCCATTAATAAAAGCAAATAATACTAAATTTAAAGAATCTTTTAATGACATCATAAATCTTGTCATTGAAGGATCTGTCACTGTAATTTTATTATTGTTCTTTATAAATTCTATAAATTTAGGAATGGCTGAGCCCCTTGAGTTCATGACGTTCCCGTATCTGGTAATACAAAATATTGGTCCTTTGTTTATATTTCTTGCTTTACTTTGAACTAATTTTTCAGCCATAGATTTTGATATACCCATAGCATTTATAGGGTATACTGCTTTATCAGTACTTAAAAAAATCAACTTTTTAATATTATTTTCAACAGCTGCTCTTAAAACATTTTCTGTTCCTAAAATATTTGTACTTACGGCTTCCATTGGATGAAAATCACATGATGGTACTTGTTTTAATGCTGCTGCATGAAAAACATAGTCGACATCTCTCATAGTAAAATTGATACTCTTAAAATCTCTTATATCTCCTAAATGAAAATGTATTTTTTTTGACATCATTTCAGCCCTTAAATCCTCTTGTTTTTTTTCGTCTCTGCTAAATACAATTATTTTTTTAAGATTTTTTTTTGCAAAATTCTTTAAAACGATTTTACCGAAAGATCCTGTTCCACCAGTAATTAATAAAGTTTTATTTTTAAATAATTTGCTAATTTTACTTTCTAAATTGATCATATATGCTTTATAATAATGATTTTATTTAAATCTATATAATTATTTAAAAAGATAATATATATAAATTTTTTATATGAAAACTGCGAAAGTAATTGCTACATGTTTTAATCCCAAGGAAATCATTGAAAAAACTAGATTAACAGGTGAACCATTAGGGTATTTTTATCATAGTCAAAAATTTACTAATACAAGTGAAATTATAAATTTATTAAAATTAAATATAAAATTAGAAAACAAATTTAATCCTGGTTGTGATCGAGATGTAATAATAGTTAATGCAGATATTGGATCAGATGACGGCAATGAATTCATTAAAAATATTAATAATACGAAAATTAACAGAGGAAAAATAATAAGCTATACAAGAAAAAATTTTGGTTTAAGTTTTGGAAGTTACAATGATGCATTTGATAAGTTTAAGGATAAATATGATTATTTTCTTTTCACTGAAGATGATTGGATAATAATAAATAATAATTATTTAAAAATTGGAATAGATATTCTTAATAAGAATCCGTCTGCTGGAATGGTTGCATACGTTGGTGTTACAAAAGTTCATGAGTCCAGATGGAAAATGCTGAATTTAAATGAAAAAACTGCATTTAGTTGCCATGGTGGTATAGGTCTAAGTAGTTCTAAAGTTCTAAAGAGAATATTTAATAAATTTGGATCTTTACCTCATTATGACAAATCAGATTATAAAAAATCGGTTACTTATGGAGAAATTATGTTTCCAAATAGCTTTGTTCAATTAGGCTATAAACTTGTAGATCTACCTAATGACAGTATTTTTGGTATGCCAGCCTATGATTATATGAGAAAAATTAAATATAAAAAATTTCCTAACTTTTTTGATTTGATTGTTGATTATTATTATAAAAATTTAAAAAGAAAAATAGGAAAAATTATATGGGGTATTATATCTATGAATAAATATCTAAAAAAAATTTATTTAAATTTAATTAAATTTATCAAAAATTCATGAAGTCGAAACTTTTAAATTTTGTTATATATTTATTAATTAGAATAAAAAAAAAATATTTTATTGAATATCATTGGGAAGGAAAATATTCATCAAGAGATGAGTGTAATTTGGTTGAAATTGAATCAAATAAAAGCGCAATTGACTATTATAAAAAAGTAACAAAAAAATTTTATGGGCCAAAAGATGTTGAGGTTATTGGAAGGCATAAGATTCTTCCAGCTTTAGTATCTAATTTTGAAAAAAATACATTAAATATATTGGATTTTGGCGGATCATCTAATCCAGCCATAAGCTACTTAATTAAAACATGTAAACATAATTTTTTATCTACAGTTATTGAAACTAAATTTTTTATTGAAAAATTTCAAAATAAGATTCCAACAGAGTACGAAAATATTTTACAATATAAAGACTCATTTAAAGATTTGGAATTTGATTTATATGATATTTGTTACTTTGGTTCCACAATACAATATATTGAAAATTACGAAGAAATTTTAACAAAAATTTTTCATAGTAAAATTAAGTATATTGTAATTACAGAAACATTTTTAAATTATACTGATCAAGACTTTTTTGTATCAACTATTCAAGATAATCCTCAATATTTGGCAAATAGATTTTTTTCTTATGATAAATTTATGAAATTATTCAAAGAAAATAATTTTAAATGCATATTTGAAAATAAAAGAACTTCAAAAAATCATAAGCATAAAACCATAGATTGTTCTGAATATAGCATTTATGATTTTATATTTAAAAAAAATTAACTTTTTAAACCCTTAGGACCATAAAAAGTTCTTTTTTTTAAACTATTAAAAATATATTTCGGGGGTGTTAAAAATCTATCACCAACTCTTATTTTATTGATAATATTTTTACCTTTTGAATTAATTACTTTCTCAATAATTAACATGTGCTTTCCCGATGTACTTACAAGAATCCAATCTTTATCATGTCTTGAAACAATCCCAGTCATATAGGGGTGATTAGAGGAATCGCCACCGTGTAGCTGGCAACTTTTCAGGTGCAACTTTCCGAAATTTCCTCTATTTAAAAACGTGCTCGCACCAACAAAAGGCTCATCAAAGGCATTGATAAAATTCAATAAGTCATACGGTGAAATGTTCCAATCAATAAATGAACTTTTTTTAGAATTTATTCTTGGATTATATCTTCCTAAATACTTTGGCTGATGTTTGAGATTAATTTTTTTATTTTTTTTAATATTTTTTATAAAATCTAAATATAATTTTATTAAGTTCTTATTAGAAAATGTTTCAATTTCGTGCGGAGTTTGAAACTTTTTTGGTATTAAACAAGATAAGCTTAATAAAATTGGACCTTGATCAATTTTTTCATTAATTAAATGAATGGACTGATTATCTATTCGATCCTCTCTTAAAATTTTCCAGGTATATCCTGCGCCTCCTGCATCAAGTGGTAAGCGTGCATTATGTACATTAATTAAATTATTTTTAAAAAAATTTTCAATAGTTTTTTTTTTAAATATATATCTGGCTGCAATTGATATAAAAAGGGTTCTTTCAATAGAAAATTTAGATTTTATAAACTTTTTAAATTTCCCATCAATTTTATTAAAAACTTTGAAATCAGTTTTTATATCAATTTTCTTTTTTTGATCAGTAGTTGTAATTACAGTCGTTTTAATTTTTAAGCTTTTATTAATTTCTATTATATCTTTTAAGTGTTCATGTTGGCCTAAAATAATTACATCTTTAATATTTTTTACGAAAAATTGATTTTTACTAATCATATTTCTTCCAACTGATGGTTATTAATTTTATATATTTTATCACAAATTTTTAAGTCATCATTATGATGAGAAATTATAATAATAATTTTATCTTTCTTTATTGATATTAATAGCTCATTAATTTTTTTTCTACTTTCATAATCGATAGCAGACATTGCTTCATCTAATATAATAACTTTTGAGTTTTTATATAATAGTCTTGAAAATGCAATTTTTTGTTTTTGTCCACCTGACAAGTTCTTTCCAAAATCTACAATTTGCATATTATCATATTTAGGTAAAGATTTTATAAATTCTTCCATCCCAGTTTTTTTAATTGAATCTTGGTATAATTTTTTGTCTACATGATTTTTTTTACTAAAATCTAAAGTTATGTTATTTTTGATACTATCATTAAAAATAAAATATGATTGTGAAAGATAAGAGACATTTTTAGACCAATTTTGACTTACATCTTTTAAATCGATACTATTTACTTTTATAATTCCTTTATCTGGTTCATGTAAACCAATCAAAAGGTCATTAAAAGTACTCTTGCCACTTCCATTAGAGCCTTGAATGCCATAAATGAAGTTCTTCTCAAATTTTAAGGACAAATTTTTAAAAATTATATTTTTTTGACTGTATGAAAAATCTACATTTATAAATTCTATTTTTTCTGGATTATTTTTATCAAAAAAATTTGGTTTAACATCTATTTTAGATTTTATTTTTTTATTTAAAATATCGTTTACAGTTTTTTGTATTAAATTTAATTGTTCTTTATGTAACTGTAATGTAGCAGTCATACTTCCTATTTGAATTAATAAAGGTTGAGATCTAAACAAAACAAATCCAACCAAACCTAAAAAAGGAACTGAGTCTTCAAAATTATTTACATTTAGTATTGCAAATATAACTAAAGAAAAAATTATTAGGAACTCTATAATATTTTTCGGTAAGATGGTTCCTAATTTTCTTAGAACTTCTGTTTTTGTAAAGAAAAATTCATTATTCATATATTTTTTAATAAATTGTTCATATAGTTGATATATTTTCATTTCTTTATAACCCATGACCAATTGGCTAATAAATTCATATCGTGTCTCGAGAGTATTGCTGTAAATTTCAGAAATTTTGTGGAATTTATTACTAGAAACTTTAATAAAAAAATAAAAAAATAAAAAAATCATTATTCCTACTAAAAGAACAAAAAATCCTTTTTTAAAAACTAAAAATGAAAATAATAATAAAATTATTAATAAAGATTTAATTAAATTTAATATTGAAAGTATGCCTACTTGTACATAAATACCAATATCAGATAGCATTGTTTTGGTAAACTTTTTATTTTGTATTTGAATGGTTTCTTTCCAAGATTTATCAAATTGATAATCAAATATTTTTTTTATTAAATCAGTTTCTATTTTTCTAATATATTTGACTAAAGAAAGTTCTAAAAAAATTGACAAAGCATATCTTAAAAAAATTACTATTAAAAAAAAAATTAAAAGAAATAAAGCTAAATTTGAATTATTCGTTATGTCAATTTTAAGATGTTCAAATATATTTGAGAAATTTGATAAACTTGAAGGATCTATCAATATTGTTAATACTGGCATTATTAGTGATAAGCCAAGAAGTTCTAAAATCATGACTCCAAAAAATAGAAAAAAAATAAAAAAAATTTCTTTTGAAGCAATTTTCAAAGATGAAAAAAGAATATTTTTTGTAAGTGAAAACATTATATTTTTAAGTGCTCTATACTTTCAAATTGTGGTAAATTTGTAACAATGTTAAAACTGCTCTTTATTTGATCATTTTTATAATCTTTTAGATCATAAGCTACATTAATTATTTTAACTCCAGTTCCATCTAAAATTATGCTTAAATTAAATAATGCAGCACTATAAAAACCTGAAATTATTTTTGGAAAATCATCCATAAATGTAAGTTCTACCTCTATTGGCTTACTTATTTTATGAACTGTAATATTCTTGGGCATCTTAAATTCTTCTACTATCTTATCCTCCCTATGAGGTATAAAAATTATTTTATTCATAGAATATAATTCACAAAATTTTACAATTTTTTCATAATAAAATTTTTTTGTTATTAAATTGTACTCAGCGGCTCTAGTACCTAACAAAATTATTTTGTTATTATCGATTTTTTTATTTTTTGAAATTTTTTTTTTTAAAAATGCAAATTTATTATGAACAATTTGGATATTGTTAAAATGTTTGAAAACCGAGAAAAGTTTATAATCTTTATTTAAAAAGTTATTTTTTTCTAATCTTGTAAGACTTATACCTTCATCCAATAGAATAAACTTTGTAGCTCTAAGATAAATTGGCTTATTTAAATAGTATTTATAATCTCCAACAACTACTAAATTTTTTTTAAAATGAAAAATTTTATATAGATTTAAAAATAATTTAAAAAAGTTCTCATAAAATAAATCACTTAAAAATAAACAATCACAAAAATTATAATATTCTTTTGATAAATATCTTATTTGCCTGACTGATTGGTCATTAGAAAACCCAACTATAATAGTAATATCATTTTTATTAACACTACATTTATAGCACCATTCAACAAAACAAAGAAATTCTGATGGAGAATTAATTAAATAAAGTTTTTTTTCAAAAAAAATTAATTTCAATAACTTTAAAATTTTTTTAAGTTTCCTCATAGTTTTTAACGAAATTAAAAGTTTGTATAATTTCTTTTTTTAGTTTTTTATTTTCGAAAGTTTTTAAAAATCTATTTAAATGAATATTATCATATTTTAAATATTTATCCTTTAGCATTTGATAATTAATTTTTAAAAATTCACCTGTTTTATTTAATATTGCTGTTTTTTTTATTTTTTTATTATTTTTAAATTTCAATTTATAAATTTTGCTTTTTTTATCAATTTCGAAAAAATATTTGTCCAGAAGATAATTAATTTTTTCATCTTTTATTTTTTTTTGTAAAATTTTGTAAATTATTTTTTTTTGTTTAAGAAAAGTCTTATTTCCTGAAGATTCATAAATATTTATCATTTTCATACTAAGCCCTTTTGGATGATGTTGGTGAATGATAAAAGGCAATTTAATTTTAAAAATTTTACCGTTATAATAGTTAAGTATATCTCCAACTAAATAGTAAAAAAAGATATACTGAAAATTTAAATTTTTTAAAATTTTGTAATTTTCTCTTAAAACATCTGTTTTAATTATATCATTAACAGTATTTATATTTTTTTTTTTTGATAGGAACAAATTTAATCTACTAATATAATTTGGATTATCAAAATTATTTCCAAAATTAATTTTGGATAAATTAATTGCGTTTCCAGATAAAAAATTTTTTTTATTTATTAATTCAAATAAACTAAAATTAATAAGATATCCTCCACATCCAATTATAGCCTTACTGCTTTCCAATTTTAAAAGGCATCTATTAATTGTGTATTTTAAGGGGAAATCATCATTATCAAAGAGCATTACATATTTTGTTTTAATTAACTTAAGAGAATTATAAATTTTATTGATATACTTTTTATAATTAAGATCAAATTCAAATTTACGGTATTGAAAATCTATATTACTCCTTTTTAGTTTGTTTAAGATTTTTTTAGATAAAGGTTTTTTATCCCCATCAGCTAAAAATAATTTATATTTTAGTTTTGAGTTTATAAAAAATTCCACAAATCTTTCAGTAAATTCCTCTCTCCCTTTTAGCAAGAGTAATATTGTTAAATTTTTTTCCATTTATTTTGTGCTATTGTATTTTATGTCTTATTAACTATGGTAAACATCAAAAAAATTTTTTTTATAATTAAATACGATAGGTCTTAACCAGTAGCAGTTTGAAGTTATTTCTACTACGTTAACATTATCTATTTTTACTAATAAAGAGGAATATCCATTTATTGAATAATTATCATCATTGATGCTAAAATTAATTTTTTTATCAGTTGGATTTGTAAAAAATAATTCAGAATAGTCAAAATTTTTGAAAGAATTTTGTATTCTATATTTTTGATTTTTAAAAAAAGACATATTAACAAAATTAAAATCTTTAATTTTAAAATCAAAGCTTTTTAATAAAACATAAGTATTTCCATGCACAAAAGAAATATTTTTACCATATTTAGAAAAACCAAGGTAACATCTATTGCTGAAGATAGTTTTCTCGTTATCTTGAAAATTTTTATTTTTAAAAAAAATATGAAAAAAACCGTATCCTTCGAATCCTTCCAATAAATTTTTGTCAATCTTTATTGAATTTGAAAGCTCAAGTTTATTTATATATACTTTTTTAAGAAGGTTATTTTTAAAATCATAAAAAAATACCTCAGCTTCAGTATTATTTTTTTGAAGAAATATTTTAAGTATATCTGAATATTTAAATATTGTTTCATAACCATTATCAGTTCTCCAAATAAACGAATCTGAAATCACTCCACTTGAATTAATTTTTGAAGTATCTATGAATATTGGACTAATCGAGAATCTGTTTCTAAAAAATTTGATTATTCGATTATTTTTTAATTTATCTGTTAATGATCTTTTTTGCATTTTCTTTTAATTCTTTGATAATTTTATTTTTGTTTTTACTCATTATATAAGTTTGTAATGGATGGGTATGTTCTAAAGATATACTATCATTATTTTCCATATAATAAATCGGGATCCCTAAAAAACCGTTGCTTAAAAAAAAATTGTTTGGCCTTATTAAATCTTTTTCTAATTCTAAATAGTTTAACTTATTTGTACAAAATTCTTTTTCAAAAATTGTTTTCTTTTCTAAAATATCAACAATATATACCTTAAATGATTTATAAACCGGCTGAATATATATATTTTTAAAAAAAATAAAGTTTTTGTTTGAAGAAACATTAGATAAAGAGGACACTTGAGAAAGAATGTTACCTCTATTCTTGACCATCCCAATTGGGTACTCAGATTGATAAGAAGAAAAACCTCCTGCTCTATTTTGAATTCTTAGATTTGATCTAAAAGCTGGATCAGTTAGTAAAAAATTATTATTTAACTCAAGCTTACCTAATTTAACATTATGGAGGTTTTGATCAGATAAAAAATATACTGTGTCATCCTCAAGATATTCTTTTTCTATAAAGTAAAAAAAATCATCTTTTGCAACTTTCTCTTTTTTTATAATCCATTCATCCTTATAAATATTTGCACTAAACAATTCCTGTGAATGATTTAAAGGTCCTCTATTTTGAAATCTTGGTATCGTTAAATTACATTTTAAAAAGTGGTTTGAAATACTAAAAAAAAAGTTCATAATGATGTTATTTATTTATCAAGTCTTCTGTTTTGATGATAAACATTGTTGTATAAAAAATTTTAAAATAAAAGTTAAATAATTCATATGATAAAAAACTTATCTTACCTAATATATCTAATTATTATACTATTTGATAAAATTATAAAACTAATAAAGAACACCAGTTTAATATCAGCTCTTTATGAAGAAATTAGAAAAAATTCTTATACATCTTTAAATATAAATAAAAAAAAAATAATATTTTTTACTCCATCATTAGTGACAAAAATACGAATAGAGACATATTTTACAAAGGAACCAGAAACTCTTAAATGGATAGATAGTTTTAGAAAAGATTATATATTTTGGGATATAGGATCAAATATCGGACAATATGCAATTTATGCAGCCTTAAAACACAAAAAATCAAATGTTTATGCGTTTGAGCCTTCTCCATCTAACTTGGTTGTCTTAAGCAGAAATATTAGTGTAAATCACCTGTCTAAAAAAATCTCAATTGTTCCATTTGGATTGACAAATAAAAAAAATAAATTTTTTTTTATGAACGAGAGTAAATTTGAGGAAGGTTCTGCAATGCATAATTTAAATGAATATAAAAGATCTAAATTTCAATATAAAGTATTTGGAACTAGTTTAAAAAACTTAATTGAGAGTAAAACTCTTAGCATTCCAAATTATATCAAAATAGATGTTGATGGGTCAGAGCTAGATGTATTACAAAGCTTTGGCAATCACTTAAAAAATAGAAAAATTAAAGGTTTGTTTATAGAGCTAGATTTATCAGATAAAAAAAAATACAAAAGTTGCTTAAATATACTTAAATTATATAATTTTAAACTAATATCAAAAAATAGATCTGAGTTATATAGACTGTCAAATTTAAGCACCTATAATTATATTTTTGAGAGAAGATAAATAATTACTACTAAAACACCTTACAGGATATTTTTTTTGAAAGTGTTAGTTCTGATACTAAATAGCTAAAAGATTTTGCCTAAAACTACTTTCGATAAAAAAAATAGCACATCTATCTTCGTTTGAATGGGATTTTTACTTTACTAAATATTATATATCAAAAATTTTTTTCAGTGCATAAATCAAGCCAATTGAGCTATTAGTACTGGTCAGCTACATGCGTTACCGCACTTCCACACCCAGCCTATCAACG
>MDSV01030646.1_pt1 | contig 17421 bp, 17 predicted proteins | sample 810851 | NCBI WGS metagenome assembly MDSV01 (sample SAMN05326640, study PRJNA326480) | marine metagenome | isolation source: seawater | place: Atlantic Ocean: North East | collected 2012 | reverse complement strand
TGTATGGAGCGTATGAAAAAATATAATCAAAATGTTCTTTATTATCTTTTGCATTTCCAAACTCATCAAATTCTCCAACAGTTAATGGTAGTGAATGATCAAGGTTGGTAGTTAAAGAGTCAACAAATGGGACAGCCATAACAATACCTAAAAATAATTCTGGAGATTGATTGACTACTGCACCCATTAATAATCCACCAGCAGAGCCGCCCATCCCAATTATTTTTCCTTTTGAAGTATATTTTTTTTTTATAAGAAAATTTGCAGAAGCAATATAATCTTCAAATGTATTTTTTTTATTTAATAATTTTCCTTCTTTCCACCATTTCATTCCTCTTTCCATTCCCCCTCTTACATGAGTTGTGACCCATATTATATTTCTATTAATTAAACTTAGCTTTGTAGATGAAAAACCGGGTGACATAGAGGAGCCGTAACTCCCATAACCATACAATAATAGAGTCGCTGATCCATCAATTTTTGTGTTTTTGTGTCTTGTTATCGTTAAAGGAATTTTTCGCCCATCATGTGAATCACACTCTAATCTTTCAACTATATAATCATCTGAATTATGACCTGATGGAATTATTTGTTCCTTTACTAATTTCCTTTCTTTAGTCTTTAAATCATATAAGTAAACTCGATTTTGAGTTTTAGGAGAAGAATAACTTAAATACAATTTATCAGTATCTCGATCTTTTTGTACAAATGAAATTCCAGGATCAATTACATTTTCATTTGTAAACACGATCTCTTCTTCTTTATCACTATTTATTTCTCTAACAAATAACTTTGCTAGAGCATTAGAGACTTCAGATCTTAAAATCCAATTTTTTAAAAATGTTACACCTCCAATTAAAACTTCACTTTTTGGTTCTATAAATTTTTCCCATTTTTGATTTAATAAGTCTTTACATCTTTCAACTTTAAAATCTTCAGCATTTTCGTTAGTGTGATTATAGAAATAACCGTTCCAAGAGTTTACAGAATAAAGTATTCCTTTTTTCCTTTTCTTAATTAGCTTAGGTTTTGGTTTTTTTTCGTTTGCATCAAAAAAATATTCCTCCGAAGTATTGTGATCAGAAGTTTTTATAAAAAAATATTTTTCGTCTGAGCTCATTCCGATATTAACGGTAAAAGCCTCACTTTTTTCTTCAAATATTAATATATCATTTTTGGTTGAACTTCCTATTTCGTGTCTAAATATTTTTCGTGGTCTATGAAATTTATCTAATTTTGTATAAAATATATATTTGTCATCTAAACTAAAAGTAATAGATCCAGATGTATTTTCAATTTTTTCCGTAATTAAATTATTTGTATTTATATCTCTTATATAAATTGTATAGTATTCAGAGCCTTTTAAATCTAAAGAGTAACCCAAATACTTGTCATTCCAACTCACTTCTAAATCGCCAATTCCAAAGTACTCAGTTTTTAATTTGTCTTTTTCTTTATCTCCGTTCCATATCTCTTCGATAATATTAGATCCAATTTTTTTTCTAAGTTTGATTGAATAATTTCCTTCCTTTGTAGTTTTATTCCAATAGTAATAATTTTTATCTTTAAATGGCAAAGATTCATCATCTAATTTTATTCTTCCTTTTATTTCGGAGAATAGTTTTTTTTGTAATCTTTCAGTATCTTTCAAATTAAATTTTGTATATTCGTTTTCTTCTTCCAGATACTTTCTTACTTCAGGATTTAGTTTTGAACTATCTTGCAAAACTTCAAGTATATTTTCTTGATGTACCCAGCTGTATTCATCTTCCCAATTGACATTGTGACAAGATTTTAATTCTGATTTTTTCTTTAATTGTGGTATTTTCATTTTAAAGGTTTTATTACTATGAATATTTTTATTTTAATACTAATTATTTTTATAATTATTTGGATTTTTTTAAATTGGTTTACAAAAACTTCCAGTAAAAAAATATCAAAGTCAATAAGATCGACTTTAATTTTGTCATCAGTAGTACTAGCTATAATTATGGCCTTTGCAGGCAGATACTTATTTTCTTTACCATTTTTAATGATGATTCTTCCATTAATAAAAACAAAAGCTGGTATTTCTTTGTTACAATTGTTGAGAATTTGGGGTTTATTAAAAATTTTAAAACAAAATGGTAGATTTGACTTTAAAAATTTTAACCAAAGTAGAAATTCTCAAAGGATTGATTTAGATGAGGCTTATCAAATACTTAACTTAGATCCAAAAAAAAAATACAATAAAAACGAAGTTCTAAATTCTTATAAAAAAATAATGAAAAAAATTCATCCTGATGTAAGTCCAGAATTACAAAGATTGGCAAGTATTGTGAATGAAGCAAAAGAAATTATTTTGAAAAGTTTAATTTAGAGGTTATTTCTTTAAATTTGTTATAAATTTTATCAGGATCAATTTTTTCTCTTGGATGCAAATGTTCATCATTTTTTTCAGCCAATACTGGGTGCATTTTTGAACTATAACTACCATATAAAATAGACGTATCTGCGATAAGAACAATTGTTTCCAGTCCCAAAGCAGCTGATATATGGCTGAAACTTGTATCGTTACAAATTGCAATTGAACAATTTTTAATTACAGACAAAGTTTGTTTAATTGATAGCTTGTTTAATTTTGTACAATCAAAATTGTATTTATCTGACGTTAAATCATCTAATATATTATTTTCTAAATTACTGTCACCTGATGCTAAAAAAAATCTACAATCGTAATCTTTGGTACATTTCATCATAAAGCTAACGTATGTTTCAGAAGGGATAATTTTATTTTTACCGGATCCTCCCGTACCTAATAAAATATTTAGTTTATTATGATTAATTTTATACTTACTTTTTGCTTCATTGCACTTTGTGCTTTCTATATTTAAAACTGGTTCACTTTTAATGTTTTCATTTATTGATTTATAAATAAAATTTTTGGCAGCCTCAATAATATGCTGATTTTTTTTTTTAAATAATGGATACTGATATATTTTTTTAATACCCGCTAATCTGCATATTATATTGTATCTTAGAGATGAATTGAATATAAAAACTTTATCAAATTTATAATTTTTTAATTCGTTTGATAATTTAATTGACCCAAAGAGACCATTGTGTCTTAAACCTTTTTTTTTATTATCTCTTTCTAGGTAGATAATTTTATTAATACAATTGGATGCATCAATAAATTCTGAAACTTTTGAATTTTTTTTGACCAAAAGGTCAATTTTACAATTGAACTTTTTGCTTATAGCTTCAATAAAAGGCAGGTATATTATAGTGTCCCCAATGCCCATTTTGCTTTGAATTATTAAAATTTTCATTTCAGATTTATAACCTTTACTAAATTTTCATTTTTATATAAAATTTATTTATGAGCGAAATTAAAGGCATTTATGCGGCCTCACTCTCTGTATTGGATAAAAACTTAGCTCTAAATGTAGAAAAAACCATTAAGCATGCCGAAAATTTGATTAAACAAGGATGCCATGGGGTAGTACTATTAGGAAGCACAGGTCAGGCACAACTTTTATCTATTGGTGAAAAAGTAAAACTTTTAACAGCACTTTCTTTAAGTAAAAATAATAAAAAATTTATAATTGGCACGGGTCTCAATTCTCTAACAGAAAATATTAGCTTAATAAAAATAGCACAATCTTTGGACTTTAAAAAATTTCTTATAATGCCTCCTGCCTATTATAATTATGGAGATTTAGAAGTAGTAAATTTTTATTCGAAAATAGTTGAACAGGTAAAAGATTGTAAAATTATACTTTATAATTTTGAAAAATTATGTGGATATAAGTTTAGTAAAGAGTGTGTAGAAACTTTAGTTAAAAAGTTTCCAAATCAAATTGTTGGAATTAAAGATAGCAGTTACAATCTTTATGATAAATTAAAATTAAAAAACTTTTCTATATTGCCTGGTTCAGAAACAAAATTATTAGAAGGATTAAAAATTGGATGTTCAGGAATAATTACAGCCACTTGTAATGTCACGGCAGAACTGTCTAGAAAAGTTTATGATGATTTTCATAAAAATAGAGAACAAACATTTAATGAAAAGCTATGCAGTATAAGAAAAGTTTTTGATAAATTTAATTTAATATCAGCATTACATACAATTAGTTCAGAAAATGATAAAGATTTTGAAAATATTTTACCTTCGCTAAGACTACTAAATGAAAAAGAAAAAAAATTACTTTACAGTGATCTAGAAAAAATAGATTTTAATATTAAAAATTTAAAGGCTGCATAAATGAAATTGTTAAATTTTTATAACACTATTATAAAAGAAGATGGTTTTCATATTATCGATAGTAACAAACATAAGTATGTAATCGGAAATCCTAAAAAGAATCCACCAATAACACTTAAACTTTTAAGAAAAAATTTAAATTATAAATTGCTATTGTTGCCTGATTTATATTTTGGTGAAGCTTATATGGATGGAACTTTAAAAATTGAAAATGGAACTCTTACAGAATTTTTAGATATCGCATTAAAAAATATAGGCAGAAATGATACTAACAAATTTAATAAAATTATAAATACATTAAGAGCAAAATTAACCTATTTTACAAACTTTAATTTTATTTCTAAATCAAAAAAGAATGTAGCTCATCACTATGATATATCAGAAAAACTTTATGACTTGTTTCTAGACAAAAACAGACAATACTCATGTGCATATTTTAAAAATGAAAACGAAACTATAGATGAAGCCCAGAATAACAAAATTAATCATATAATTAAAAAATTAAATTTAAAAAAAAATCAAAAAGTTTTAGATATTGGTTGTGGATGGGGGTCTCTAGCAATTGAAATTGCGAAAAAATCTCAATGTGAAGTTGTAGGAATTACTTTATCTGAAAACCAATTAAAATACTGTCAAGATAATGCAAAAAAAAATAATTTACAAAACCAAGTTCAGTTCAAATTATTAGACTACAGAGAAATGAAAGATAAATTCGACAGAATAGTAAGTGTTGGAATGTTTGAGCATGTTGGTACAAAATTTTACAGTAAATTCTTTAACAAAGTCTCTGAATTATTAAATGATGATGGATTAGCTTTTATACACACAATCGGTTCGTCAAATCCACCGAGAAATCCACATCCTTGGATTTCAAAATGGATTTTTCCGGGTGGTTTTACGCCATCTTTATCACAAACTGTTTCACCAATTGAAAACTCAGGATTAATAATTTCAGATATAGAGGTATTAAGAATGCATTATGCATATACCTTACGACATTGGAAAAATAGATTTTTGGGTCAAAGAGATAAGGTAGTAGAGCTTTTTGACGAAAAATTTTTACGCATGTGGGAATTCTATCTAGCGGGGTGTGAGATGGCATTTAAATGGGGAGATCAGGTTGTATTTCAATTTCAATTAACAAAAAAGAATACAACTGCACCAATTACAAGAGACTATATTTATTAATAATTTGTTGATAATTATAAATAGGTCTAATGAAAAAAAAAAAAAGAAATAAAAAAAAGTCTAAAAAATTAAAAAAAAAACAATCCATAATTAAAAAAAATAAGAAATTTAAAAAAAAAATTATAAAAAAAAAAATTCAAACTAAAATATAATAAAAGAAAAAAAAATAATATTTTATTTTCTATTGTTAAATTTCAAGAAAATTTTAAATCCATAATCAATTTAAATTTTAGTATAAATTTTTCTATTTTAGATAAAAAAATACAAAAATTTTTTAATAAAATTGAAAATAAAGTTCAAGGTTTACAAGTTGCAAGAATTGAGGCAATTAGAAAAATCAAATTAGAAAAGTTAGAAAAAATTCAATCTGAAAAAAATCTTTTAGAAAAACAAAAAAGAGATAAAGAGGAATATTTACTAAAACAAAAGCAAAAGGAACTTAAAGAGGAAGAAAAATTAGAAAAAGAAAGAATTAAAGATATTAAAATGTTTTTAAAAAAAGAGCAGGCAATCTTAAGAAAAGAACAGGCAGAAAGGCATAGGAAATTTTTAGAAGAAATCAAATTAGAAAAACAAATTGAAAAATTTAGACTTAGAGAAGTAAAAGAATTAGAAAAACTAGAGAAAATGTCTCTTAGAGAACAAAGAGATGATTATTCCGGCCTCCAAGAAAGAATTGAAAAATTAAAAGAAAAATACAAATTAATAAGGGATCAAAAAATTAGAGAAAGAGTAGAAGCTTTAGGAGTAAAAATCCAAGATGGAGATGATAGAGAGTCGTTACTAGAAAAAGAAAGAGAGTATAATATTGCAAGACATAAAATTGAAATGGCACTTGAGAGTTTTTATAGAAGTGCAAATAGTTTGGTTTTTCAATTGAACAAAAGACATGTCACAAGGAGCATGTCCATATTTCGTTGTATTGATAGAAGATTTGAAACTGGCGAAATTTTTATTAAATGGGATGAATCACGGGACGAAGAATGGTTAATATTAATTTATATAAAAAACAATTCTCCTGATGAAGGAATAATTATAGAGGATAAATCAAACCCAGAAAAAAATTTATCACATGAATTTAAATCTAACGAAATTTTTAAAGCATCTGATTTGATGGTTGACTCTTTAACTGAGTTAATATCTCGAACTAGATCAAAACAAAAAAATTAGAAAATTTTTAATCTACTCAACGTTTACTAAAATATAATCCCATTTTCCCATATTTTGATGCGAAATTTTTCTGATTAAAAAATTTTTAGAATCATACCAAATATCAAAATCTAATTTTTTGTCCTTTGGTAACTTTTTATTAGGTGATACCAATTTAAAATGGTCTAATTCATAATTTACGCTGTTAATATTGACAATTTCTTTTTTAATAAATTTAACAGATTGTTTTTTTATACTACCAGACAGAGGACTGATCTGACTTTTCACATTTAAAATATCGTGATTCCACCAATTTCCAATGATATTTTCAATTTCTGCTTCCCCTGAATACGAGGAACCATTAATTATATATTTTTTTAAATCTTTATTAAAATATAAATCCACAAATTTTACTTTATCATTTTGATATGTTTTAGATTTAAATTTAATCAATTGGTTATTTTTATAAGTTTCAACACTATTTGATTTAATCTTAAAAATAGTTACATCAAATAGCTTTACATTAAATTCTGTAATATTTTTTATTTCTAATTCATTTTCACTTCGATTGAGCATATAGTTGCTAAAGCCTACAATTTTTCCATTTCGTAAAATTTGCATATCTATTTTACTAATATTTTTATAATGATCTGTGTGTGATAAAGCTGGTCCTATTGATAGTATTAAAAGTATTAAAAGTTTTCTTAACATGTTTAATTTTTAAACATAATTCTATTATTTAAAATAAATAAAATATATAAAATAAAAACAAATGTTTTTATCCATAAAAAAAATACCTAAAACTAATTGGAGTTCAATTAAACCACTAAATTTCAAACCAAAATTTTTAACTTTTTTCTATCTTTGCATGGGATTAGTATTGTTTGGATTAGGAGAAGGTTTATTAATTATTTCAACTACTGGTAATTCACCGTGGAGTGTACTTGCTGAAGGCTTATCTTTGAACCTCGATTTGTCCATAGGCATAACGACCTTCTTTATAAGTGTTTTTGTATTATCGCTTTGGTATTTTTTAAAACAGAAACCAGGAATTGGAACTTTAATGAATATTCTCATTATAGCTTTAATGATTGATATTACCCTTAATTTTGTTGAGCCACCTTCAAGTATATTTCTTAAATATTTATTGGCATCAATTTCAGTTTTGTTGGTTGGTCTAGGTAGTGGAATTTATCTTGTAGCTAATCTAGGTCCTGGTCCACGAGATGGATTAATGACAGGTATAACTAATCTAACTAATTTTCCTATTGCTTTAATAAGGGCATTTTTAGAAATATCAGTAGTTACTATTGGTTGGTATCTTGGAGGTACAGTAGGTATTGGGACATTAATTTTTGCTTTTGGAATCGGTCCTGCGGTTGCACTAGGATTGTATCTTGTAAATAAAATTTTTAATTAAGAGGAAGCTAATTTTTCTCTTTTTTTTCTTTCATGTGGGTCTAGTATTGCTTTTCTTAGCCTACAGGAGATAGGTGTGATTTCTAAAGCTTCATCAGTGTTAAGAATACTTAATTGCTCTGCAATTGACATTTTTCTAATTGGTGTCAAAACTACATTCTCATCTGTACCTTGAGTTCTCATATTAGTTAATTTTTTACCTTTCATAACATTTATTATCATGTCACCAGGTTTGGGAGCTAATCCAACAATCATACCTGTATAAACAGGATCATTGTGAGTAACAAACATCTCACCCCTTGCCTGCAAATTAAAAATTGCAAATGCTACAGCTTTTCCTTGCTCCATAGAAATTAACGCACCATTTCGTCTACCTTCCATTTCACCTTCAAATTTTCCGTAAGAGTGAAAAATTCTATTAATTACACCAGTTCCTTTAGTTAAAGTTAAAAATCTGCTTGTGTAACCCATTAACCCTCTGGTAGGTGCTAGAAACAAAAGTCTTTTTTTATTTTTACCTGTATCTTTAAGGTCAATTAATCTACCTTTTCTTCTATTCATAGAGTCGATTACTTTGGATGAATATTGTTCGTCTAAATCAACTGTAATTTCCTCAATTGGTTCTAATTTTTCTCCATTATCATTTTTTTTGTATAGAACTTTTGGGGGGCTTATAGTCATTTCAAAGCCTTCTCTTCTCATCTGTGTTAACAAAATTTCTAACATTAATTCTCCGCGACCACTTATCTCGAATGCATCTTTATTCTCATTTTCTGAAAATGTTATACCAACATTATTTTGAGCTTCCTGAATTAATCTTTCTCTAATTTGAGTACTGGTTAGTTTTTTACCTTCTGTTCCAGCAAGTGGTGAACTATTAACCGTAATTTTTATCGACATTGTAGGTGGATCAATAGGTGTAGCTTCTATAGGGTCATTAATTTCTAAGTCACAAATCGTATCAGCGACATTAGCATTTTCTAAACCTGCTATTACCACGATATCTCCAGCTTCACCAACTTCAATTGGAACTTTTTTTGTTCCTTCATACCTAAAAATTTTTGTTAATCTACCCTCATCAACTTTTTCTCCTTTTAGATTTATAGCCTTGATTTGTTGATTTGCCTTTGCTGAACCTTGAGATATCTTTCCTACCAGACTTCTTCCAAGGTAACTATCTGCATAAAGTAGAGTACATAGCATTGCAAAAGGTTTTGATTTTTGTAAATTTACAGGTTTAATATGATCTATTACTAGATCTAGTAATGGATGAAGATTTTTTCGTGGTCCATCTAATTCTTTATCAGCCCAACCTGATCTACCGCTCGCATAAATAACTGGAAAGTCTAACTGTTCATCATTCGCATCTAAACTTACAAAAAGATCAAAAGTCTCATCTAGAACTTCATTAGCTCTTTGATCTGGTTTATCTAATTTATTGATAACCACAATCGGTTTTAGTCCCTGCTTCAGTGCTTTAGCCAAAACAAATTTTGTTTGTGGCATTACACCTTCAGCGGAATCTATAAGCAAAAGAGCTCCATCGGCCATACTTAATACTCGTTCGACTTCAGCTGCAAAATCTCTATGCCCAGGTGTATCAATTATATTTATTCTTGAATTTTTCCAATTTATGGATGCAGGTTTTGCTAAAATTGTAATCCCTCTCTCTTTTTCAAGCTCCCCAGAATCCATTAATCTATCATCAATTATTTCATTTTCTCTAAATGAACCACTCTGTTTCATTAGATTATCAATTAAGGTAGTTTTACCATGGTCAACATGCGCAATGATTGTTATGTTTCTTATAGAACTTGTCATCTGCGCGTCGTTATATATTAAAATATTTAGATTAAAATAAAAAAAATCTAACACTTTGAATTTAAAATTGGATCAATTTATATTCTTTATAAAATTAATTATATTAAATTAAATTCTTCAGTTGATTTATTAAGGATAAAAAAAAAGGGCAGTTAAAACTGCCCTTTTAAATTTTTTTTTGATTGAGATTGGTTACATTCCCATACCACCCATACCACCCATACCACCCATACCACCAGGAGGCATAGCACCAGCAGCTGAGTCTTTTTCTTCTGGTTTATCAGCAACCATAGCTTCAGTCGTAACTAGTAATCCTGAAATTGATGCTGCATCTTGTAGAGCGGTTCTTACTACTTTAACTGGATCTATGATACCTTCTTTAAACATGTCGACATATTGTTCAGATTGGGCATCATAACCGTTTGAGGATTTATTTGTTTCTAATAGTTTTCCTACTATTACAGAACCATCAACACCAGCATTTTTAGTGATCTGTCGAATTGGTGATTGTAGAGCACTTTTTACTATTTCTACCCCAGCTTTTTGGTCATCACCTTTGACTTTCACTTTATCCAAATCTTGTGAAGCGTAAAGTAATGCGCAACCACCACCAACAACAATTCCTTCTTCAACGGCAGCTCTTGTTGCGTTCAAAGCATCTTCTACTCTGTCTTTTCTCTCTTTAACTTCTACTTCAGTAGCACCTCCGACTTTTATGACAGCAACTCCTCCTGCTAACTTAGCCAGTCTTTCTTGAAGTTTTTCTTTGTCATAATCAGATGTGGTCTCATCAATTTGTTGTTTGATTTGTGCACACCTTGCTTCAATGTCAGATTTTTTACCAGATCCACTTACGATAGTACTATTTTCTTTATCAACTTTAACTCTTTTTGCAGAACCAAGATCATTAAGTTTTACATTTTCTAATTTTATTCCAAGATCTTCAGAAATTACTTGTCCACCTGTTAATATAGCGATATCTTCAAGCATTGATTTTCTTCTATCCCCAAAACCTGGAGCCTTGACTGCAACAACTTTTAAACCACCTCTTAATTTGTTCACAACCAAAGTAGCTAACGCTTCACCCTCAACATCTTCCGAAATTATCATTAAAGGTCTGCCAGCTTGGACAACAGCTTCTAAAAGTGGAACCATTGGTTGTAAATTAGTTAATTTTTTCTCATGTAGTAATATTAAAGGGTTCTCTAATTCTGTAGTCATTTTATCACCATTGGTAATAAAATACGGGGATAGATAACCTCTGTCAAATTGCATACCTTCAACTACGTCAAGTTCAGTTTCTATTCCTTTTGCTTCTTCTACAGTTATTACACCTTCGTTACCAACTTTTTGCATTGCTTTAGCGATCATATTTCCAATTTCTTTATCTCCATTAGCAGATATTGTACCAACCTGAGCAATCTCATCACTATCTTTTACTTTTTTTGCAGATGAAATTAATTTCTCTTTGACTGCCTCTACTGCAGCATCAATACCTCTTTTTACATCCATCGGATTCATTCCGGCAGTAACATATTTACAACCTTCTTTTACAATTGCTTGTGCAAGAATTGTTGCTGTCGTTGTGCCGTCACCAGCTTCGTCGTTTGTTTTACTAGCAACCTCTTTAACCATTTGAGCACCCATATTTTCAAATTTATCCTCTAACTCAATTTCTTTTGCAACAGACACACCATCTTTAGTAGTTCTAGGAGCTCCATAAGATTTATCTATAACAACATTTCTACCCTTTGGTCCAAGTGTAACTTTAACTGTGTTCGCAAGAATATCTACTCCTTTTAACATTGCCGATCTAGCTTCAGCATCAAATTTTACTATTTTTGCCATTTTATCTCCTTATATTTTTATTTAGCAGAAGAGATTCCCATAATGTCCGACTCTTTCATTATGCTATACTCTTTTCCATCTATTTTTACTTCAGTACCAGACCATTTTCCGAATAGAACTTTATCTCCAACTTTTACATCCATTGGGATTAATTTTCCGTCTTCAGTTTTTGCACCAGCGCCTATAGCCACAACTTTTCCTTCTTGTGGTTTTTCTTGTGCTGTATCTGGTATTATTATTCCACCGGCAGTTTTCTCACTGCTATCTAAAACTTCGATTAGCACTCTATCGTGCAGAGGTTTAAATTTCATATTAACTCCTATAAATATGATGTTCATATAGATATATGGGGGCATTATTTCAAGATATCTCGTTAAATTTAGCCTCTAAAAAAACCAAAGAATTAAAGCGATTTTTGAGTTATATCTGCCCAATGACCATTAATTTAGATAAAATTGGCTTTAAATCTATAGTATCCAATTTTGATTTGTTCTTTATTGATATATGGGGAGTAATCCATAATGGTATAACTTTACATGATGACTCAATTAAAGTTTTAGATTATTTGGATGATGCAGAAAAAGAATTTGTATTACTTACAAATGCCCCAAGACCTAACGCTACAGTAATAAATTTCTTAAATAAAATGGGATTAAATAAAAAAAAATCAAACAGAGTTTATACTTCAGGTGAAGCGTCCTTAATTTATTTAAATAAAAATTTTAAAAATAAGAAGTTTTATCATATTGGTCCACCAAGGGATTTTGATTTATTTAAATTATTTGAAAAAAATAAAGTGAGAAATATAGAAAAATCTGATTTTATAATATGCACAGGCCTATTCGATGAACACAATAATGAATTAAGTTTTTATAAAAGACTTTTTAAAAACAATAAAAATAAAAAAATGATATGCACCAATCCAGATTTAATTGTCGATAGAGGAAATGTAAGAGAATTCTGTGCCGGAACTATAGCAAAGATTTTTGAAGAAGAAGGAGGGTTAGTTGAGTATTTTGGTAAGCCTCACCCAATTGTTTATTCTCAATCGACAAAAATTAAAGGAAAAAGAATTTTATGCATAGGTGATAATTTAAATACAGATATAAAAGGTGCTAATAATCAAAATTTTAAGTCACTATTAATTAAAAATGGAATTCACAAAAAAGAAATAGAAAAAAATGATTTAAAAATTGTTTATAAAAAATATAATGCTTACGCTGATTATGTTCAATCAGATTTGAAATGGTAAAAAAAATTATAAAATATAAAAATTTTAAAATTAAAAAAATTCATCAAAATTCTATTCTTCTAATAGGTAATTTTGATGGACTTCATTTAGGTCATCAAAAACTATTTAATTTGGCAAACAAGTACAAAAAAAAATATAAACTAAAACTGGGAGTTATTACTTTCGATCCTATACCCAAAATGTTTTTTAATAAAGAATATGTAAATTATAAGATATCGAATTTAGAGCAAAAATTAGAATATTTTAAGAATTATAAAATTGATTTTATTATAAATAAAAAATTCGACCGTAAATTTTCAAAAGTAAAATATTATTCTTTTATACAAAAAATATTGTTTAGAAAATTAAAAGCAAAATTTATTTTTGTAAGTAACAACTTTAAATTTGGTTATAAAAGAGAAGGGAATGTGCATTTATTAAAAAAATACAGTAATAAATTTAACTATAGAATTGTCAAACCAAGCCCACTAGTTAAAAATAAAAAAATTGTTTCGTCATCACTAATCAGAAATCTTATTTCTAACGGCAGGCTAAAGGAAGCAAATCATCTTTTGGGAAGAAACTGGACAATTGAGGGAAAAGTAAAACATGGAAGAAAAATGGGAAGAAAAATTGGTTTTCCAACTTGTAATATTGATATTGAAAATTACGTGATAGCAAAACTTGGAGTCTATGGAGTGAAAGTTAAGATAGATAAAAGCAATAAATATATAAAAGGGATAGCAAATTTGGGCTTCAGACCTACTTTTAATCAAAAAAAAATTCTTTTAGAGGTTAATTTATTTAATTTTAATAAAAATCTTTATAAAAAGAGAATAAAGGTTGAGTTTACAAAATATATAAGAGGCGAAAAAAAATTTTCTGGTATAGAAAATCTTAAAAAACAAATTAATAAAGATATCAAAATAGCAAAAAAAATTAGAGCATGAGCAAAACAGATATTATTTTACCTAAAACATCTTTTTCTATGAAGGCTAATTTACCAAATAAAGAACCGGAGCTATTAAATTATTGGGCTAAAATTAATTTATATCAAAAATTAAGAAAAAAAAGCAAAGGTAAGGAAAAATTTATTTTACATGACGGACCACCTTATGCAAATGGCAATATACACATGGGTACTGCTCTCAACAAAATTTTGAAGGATATAATAATAAAATTTCATCAGATGGCAGGAAAGGATTCAGTTTATGTACCGGGTTGGGATTGTCATGGTCTACCAATTGAATGGAAAATTGAGGAGCAATATAAAAAAAATAAAAAAAATAAAAATGATGTTCCAATAGTAGAATTTAGAAAAGAATGTAGAGATTTTGCCGATAAATGGATTAAAATCCACAAGGACCAATTTAAAAGATTAGGCGTCATTGGTGATTGGGAAAACTATTATTCAACCATGACATTTGACGCTGAAGCGCAGATCGTAAGAGAACTTGGTAAATTTTTAAAAGATGGAAGTCTTTATAAAGGCTACAAACCTGTTCTTTGGTCTACTGTTGAAAAAACAGCTTTAGCCGATGCTGAAGTCGAATATAAAGATCACACCTCAGATACAATCTACGTATGTTTTCCTATAAAAAAAACTAATCTAAAAAATTTAACTGATGCCAATATAGTTATTTGGACAACAACTCCGTGGACGATTCCTGCCAATAAAGCTTTAGCTTTTAATCAAAGTTTAAAATATTCAATAATCAAAATAAACGACGAAGGTGATTTTAAAGGTAAAAAAATTATTCTTGCAAAAGATTTATTAGACCAGTTAGTAAAGGATTGTGAAATTAAAAATTATATTAAAATTGATGAAATACCAGGACAAAATCTTAAGGGAGTAATATGCTCCCACCCATTCTCTGGTATAGGATATGATTATGATATTCCAATGTTAGAAGCAGGATTTGTTACAACAGAACAAGGTTCTGGAATTGTTCATTGTGCTCCTAGCCATGGTCCTGATGATTTTAATTTGTGTATGAAAAATGGAATTAAAACAGTTGAAACAGTTGATGATGATGGGAAATATACTAAACATATAAAATCATTTGAAGGGTTACATATTTTTAAAGCAAATCCTATTATAATTGAAAAACTTAAAGAACAAAAAAAACTTTTAGCTAATGGAAAACTGAACCATAGCTATCCTCATTCGTGGAGATCTAAAGCACCTTTAGTTCATAGAGCAACTCCTCAATGGTTTATTTCAATGGAGAGTAACAATTTGAGAAAGAAAGCTTTAGAGGCTTTAGATAAAACTGATTTTTACCCAAGCAAAGGTAAAGAAAGAATAAAATCTATGATTGAGACAAGACCAGATTGGTGTGTATCTAGACAAAGAGTTTGGGGTGTACCTTTGCCTATATTTATATCTAAAAAAACGAATGAGCCTTTGATAGATGAAAATGTAATAGAAAATATTGCAAAAATTTATGAAAAAGAAGGTTCAGATTGTTGGTTCTCCGATGATCCACAAAGATTTTTGGGGGACAAGTATAATTCTAAAGATTATACAAAATTAAGTGATATTGTTGAGGTATGGTTTGAAAGTGGATCAACTCACTCGTTTGTTCTAGAAAAAAGAGATGATCTTAAATGGCCCGCATCAATGTATTTAGAGGGTTCAGATCAGCATAGAGGCTGGTTCCACTCTTCACTACTTGAATCTTGTGGCACAAGAGGCAAAGCTCCTTTTGAATCTATTCTTTCACATGGCTTCGTCGTTGATGGAAAAGGTTTGAAAATGTCAAAGTCTTTAGGAAATGTAATTGCTCCAGAGGATATTTTAAAAAAATATGGAGCTGACATTCTCAGAATTTGGGTTGCTGGTTCAGATTATGCGGAAGATTTAAAAATTGACTACAGTATCTTAGAACAACATGCTGAATCTTATAGAAAAATTAGAAATACCTTCAGATATATTCTTGGAAATTTAAAGGATAATTTTGAAGACATAGATTTTAATAAAATAGATATTAAAGAGTTTGATGAATTAGAAAGATATATGTTAAGTAAAATTTATTTTTTAAATCAATCTTTCCATGAAAATTTTTCTAAATATAATTTTCATACATTATATAAAGATCTATTAAACTTTTGTTCACAAGATTTGTCATCTTTCTATTTTGATATAAGAAAAGACATCCTTTACTGCGATCCTCTGACATCAAAAAGAAGGAAAAATTGTGTAAAAATACTAAACATTCTTTTAAAAAACCTGTTGACTTATTTTGCACCCATTATTTCTTTTACTGCAGAAGAAATATTTAAACTAATAAATAAAAATGAAGATAGCATTCACCTCAAATCATTTGCAAAAATTCCTGAACACTGGAAAGATAAAGTAATTGAAGATAAATGGGAATATATAAGAAAGATTAAAGATACCTGCAACATATCTATTGAAGAAAAAAGATCTAGTAAAGAAATTGGATCGAGTCTAGAGGCAAGTATAGAAATTAGATTAGGTAAAAAATTATATGATCTTGCAAAATTATATGACTTTGCTGAAGTTTGTATTACTTCTGAAGCTAAATTAATTTTAGATTCCAAATTAATTGATGAAATTCAGGTTAGAACTTCAAAAGCAAAAGGAGAAAAATGTCAGGTTTGCTGGAAAATAAAGTTAAATAAATGTGAAAGAAATAATTGTAAAATTAATTAATGGCTTTTTTTAAAAAAAAATTTTTTAATATTATAATAGTTCTTCCACTTCTATTTTTAGTTGATCGTTTAAGTAAAAATTTTATTTTAGATTTTTTTGAGAATAGTCTAACAACATATATAAAATTAACTTCTTTTTTAAATATTGTTTTAGTTTGGAATTCTGGGATAGGATTTGGTTTGTTTTCTTTCGAAGAAAACTTAACATATAATATAATTACCTTTCTAGTCTTATTAGTAATATTATTAATTTTTTACCTAGCATTGAGAGCTAATGATATAAGATTTTATTTTTACTTAATAATCATAGGCGGGGCTTTAGGAAATTTCTTCGATAGGATATTGTATTCTGCAGTTCCTGATTTTATTGATTTTCATATAGGAAATTTCCACTGGTTTGTTTTTAATATTGCAGATATATTTATATCCATTGGTATTATTTGCCTTATTGTTGCTGAATTGATATTTGATAAAATTAAAAATGATAAATAATTCTATATATGTGTTTCTTGTTTTTTTGTTAAGTTTTATTTTAAGCTCATGCACAACTTTGAAAGAAGGGCTGTCAGGTAAAAAAAAAGATACATCAGATGCTTTTTTAGTAAAAAAAAAAAAATCCACTTACCATACCTAAAAACTACAGTGAACTTCCAGTACCAGTGTCTGAGGAGGATAACAATGACGATGATGAAGATTTGAATACAAATGTTAAATTAGCATTTGAGGATTTGTTTGGTAACCAAAATGCAGAAATATCAAATGCAAAAAGTAATTCTAACTTAGAAAAATCAATTATTGAAAAAATTAAAAATAAATAATAATGAAAAAAATTGAATACAAG
>MDSV01091758.1_pt1 | contig 17425 bp, 18 predicted proteins | sample 810851 | NCBI WGS metagenome assembly MDSV01 (sample SAMN05326640, study PRJNA326480) | marine metagenome | isolation source: seawater | place: Atlantic Ocean: North East | collected 2012 | reverse complement strand
ACACAAGATATTCATAAAAATTTAGAATCAAAGATTTCTACTTTTTTAGGCACGGAAGATACTATATTGTATGCAGCAGCTTTTGATGCTAATGGTGGTGTATTTGAACCTTTGTTTAGCAATGAAGATGCTATTATTTCTGACTCGTTAAATCATGCTTCTATTATTGATGGGGTGCGCCTTTGTAAGGCAGCTAGATATCGTTATGCCAATGATGACATGGCTGATTTGGAAGCTCAATTGATAAAAGCACAAGCGCAAAGAAATAGAATAATAGTTACTGACGGTGTATTCTCTATGGATGGCACAATTGCCCAATTAGATATAATTTGTGATTTAGCAGAAAAATATGATGCATTAGTAATGGTAGATGATTGTCACTCTACTGGTTTTATTGGTAAAACTGGTAGAGGGACTCATGAACATTGTGATGTTATGGGGAGAGTTGATATTATTACTTCTACTTTAGGAAAAGCTTTAGGAGGAGCAATGGGAGGTTTTACATCAGGTAAGAAAGAGGTTATAGATATGTTAAGGCAGAAGTCTCGTCCTTACTTGTTTTCAAATTCTTTAGCCCCTGCTATCGTTGGAGCAACAAGTAAAGTGATAGATTTAATAAGCTCGAGTTCAGATTTAAGAGACAAATTAGAAAAAAATACAAAATATTTTAGAGAAAAAATGATAGCAGCAGGATTTGATATTAAAAAAAGTGTACATGCAATAGTACCTGTAATGTTATATGATGCAAAGCTATCACAGATTATGGCTGAAAAATTATTGTCTGAAGGAATTTATGTTATTGGGTTTTTCTTTCCGGTTGTTCCAAAAGACCAAGCTAGAATCAGAGTTCAAATTTCTGCAGGGCATACAATAGAAGATTTAGATAAAGCAATTTCTGCTTTTATTAAGATTGGTACTGAGTTAAATGTTATCAATAATAATAGTTAATAATATTTTGTTGAAATAGAAAAAAGTGTAATTTTGCACCCCTTTCAATTAAAGGATTTAAAAAAATATAATAGAGTGGATACATTAAGTTATAAAACATTATCAGCAAATAAAGAGACAGCAGATAAAAAGTGGTTTGTTGTTGATGCAGAAGGACAGGTACTAGGTAGAATGGCTTCAAAGGTTGCCAAAGTTTTAAGAGGAAAATATAAAACTAATTTTACTCCTCATGCTGATTGTGGTGATTATGTAATCATTATTAATGCAGGTAAAATTATTATGACTGGAATGAAAATGACAGATAGAAAGATTTTTTCATATACAGGCTATCCTGGTGGGCAGAAAAGAATCTCTCCTAATGAAATGCTAGCAAAAGATGAAACCTCTTTAGTAAGACATGCCTTAAAAGGTATGCTTCCAAAAAATAAATTAGGTGCTGCAATATTAAAAAACTGCTATATATATGCTGGTTCTGAGCATAATCATGAGGCTCAAAAACCAAAGATTCTTAACTTAAACGATTTAAAATAAATTTATGGATACAATTCACACAATTGGTAGAAGAAAAGCATCTGTTGCAAGAATCTATATGTCCAAAGGAAAAGGAAATATTACTGTAAATGGTAAAGACTTTAAAGATTATTTTCCTGTTGATACAATGCAATATAAGTTAGAGCATCCATTTAAGACTACAGATTTAGTTGGGCAGTTTGATGTTAAAGTAAGTGTTGGTGGTGGTGGAACTACTGGGCAGGCTGAGGCAATTCGTCTAGCAATCTCAAGAGCTTTATGTGAATTAGATTTAGAAAACAGAAGTGCTTTAAAATCTGAGGGTTTATTAACAAGAGATGCAAGAGTAGTTGAGCGGAAAAAACCAGGACAGAAGAAAGCTAGAAAAAAATTCCAGTGGGTTAAGAGATAAAATAATCAATTTATTAATTAATGTTTAGCATCTAAACTGTTCGGACAAGTATAATAACTTCTACCTGACAGTTGCTTTACTAAAAAGAAAGTAAACATGACAAGGACAAATTTCAAAGAATTATTACAGGCAGGTGTACATTTTGGCCATCTAAAGAAAAAATACAATCCAGCAATGGCACCATATGTTTTTATGGAGCGTAATGGGATTCATATTATTGATCTTAATAAGACTGTGGCATTGATTGAGGATGCTGCTAGAGGAATGAAACAGATAGCAAAATCTGGAAAGAAAATTTTATTTGTTGCTACTAAAAAACAAGCTAAAACTATTATTGCTGAAGCGGCTGAATCACTTAATATGCCATATATTACTGAAAGATGGCCTGGAGGTTTGTTGACTAATTTTGCTACTATACGTAAGTCAATTAAAAAAATGCAAACAATTGATAAAATGAAAGAAGATGGGACTTTCGATACTTTATCAAAAAGAGAAAGACTACAAATAGATAGACAGCGAGCAAAATTAGAGCTAAATTTAGGAAGTATTGTAAAAATGACAAGGATGCCTGCAGCAATTTTTGTTGTTGATACTAATAAAGAGCGTATTTCTGTAGCTGAAGCTAATCATTTAGGTATTAGAACATTTGCTATGACTGATACTAATACCAATCCTAAGCTCATTAATTTTCCTATTCCTTCTAATGATGATGCTGCAAAATCTATTGAATGTATTGTTTCTATATTGAAAAATGCAATTGCTGAAGGTTTAGAAGAAAGAGGTGCTGAGCAAGCGATTAAAGATAAAGAGAAGAAAGAGAAAGCAAAACAGATTTCAGAAGAAAAAGAATAAAAAATTTATAAAGACAGATTAAAATGGCAGAAATTAAAGCGACTGATGTAGCCCAATTAAGAAAACAAACTGGTGCAGGAATGATGGATTGTAAAACAGCATTAGTAGAAGCAAATGGCGATTTTGATGAGGCAATCAGTATATTAAGAAAGAAAGGACAAAAAGTTGCTGCTAAGCGTGCTGATAGAGATACATCTGAGGGAATTGCAATAACAAAAATAAATAGTGAAAAAAATGCTGGTATTGCAATAGTTTTAGCTTGTGAAACAGATTTTGTTGCAAAAAATGATTCTTATAAAGAATTAGCAAGTAATTTTGCGGATATTGCTTTAAATTTTAGTGATAAATCAGCTTTTTTGGATGCAGATTTTGGAGGCATGAGTGTGGCAGAAAAATTAATTGAACAAACAGGAGTTATTGGAGAAAAAATTGAGATTTCCGCTTTTGAAAGAGTTGATGCAAATTATGTCGGATCTTACACACATGGCAGTAAAATTGCTGTATTAGTTGGTCTTGATACTGTAGTTGAAAATGCTGATGTATTATCTAAAGATATAGCTATGCAGGTAGCTTCAATGGGTGCAACTACTTTGTCATATAAAGATTTTGATTCTGATTTTATTGCTTCTGAAACAGAAGCGAGAATTGCTATTATTGAAAAAGAAAACATTGAGCTTGGAAGGCTAGGGAAAACATTAAAGAATGTTCCTAAATATATTTCAATGGCACAGTTAACTGATAAGGTATTGGCAGATGCAAAATCGGATATTGAAACTGAGTTAGCTGCAGAAGGAAAGCCAGAACATATTTGGGATAAAATTATACCTGGTAAAATGACTAGGTTTATTGCTGATAACACGACCTTAGATCAGGAGATGTGTCTATTAGATCAAAATTTTATTAAAGATGAAGATATAAATGTTGCTGAATATATTGCAACTTTTGGAGATGTATCAGTTTCTTCATTTAAGAAAATTTCGCTTGGTTAAAATTTTTAAATTGCATAATTTAAAACCACTCTTTCTAAAGAGTGGTTTTTTTATGTTATAAAATTAATTTTTACTTTAAATCAATTAGTTATCTTTGAAAAACTTTTTAAGCTATGAAATACAAAAGAATACTTTTAAAACTTAGTGGAGAAGCATTAATGGGAGATGGGGAATACGGTATTGATCCAAAAATGCTGAGTAAATATGCAAATGAAATTAATACAATTATAGAAAAAAAGGCTGAAGTTGCTATTGTTATTGGAGGGGGAAATATTTATAGGGGAATAAATTCAGAAGGAGCTGGTTTTGATAGGGTTCAAGGTGATCACATGGGTATGTTAGCTACAATTATAAATGGGATGGCATTACAATCTGCTTTAGAATCTATTAATATTGAAACAAGGTTGCTTACTGCTATAAGAATGGAGCAAGTTGCTGAACCATATATAAGGAGAAAAGCAATGAGACATCTTCAGAAAGGTAGAGTAGTTATTTTTGGAGGCGGCACTGGAAATCCATATTTTACTACAGATACCGCAGCTACTTTGCGTGCTATCGAAATAGAAGCAGATGTAATACTTAAAGGGACAAGGGTGGATGGTATTTATTCAGAGGATCCTGAGAAAAACCCTAGTGCTGTTAAGTATGATTCAATTAGTTTTGATGAAGTTCTAAAGAATAAGTTAAGTGTTATGGACTTGACAGCATTTACGCTTTGTCAAGAAAATAATTTACCAATTAAAGTTTTTAATATGAATGTAAAAGGGAATCTTACTAAAGTATGTGATGGAAAAAATGTAGGAACTCTTGTAAAATCTTGAATAAAATAAATTATGACAGAAGAAGTTAATTTTCAACTTGATATTGCAAAAGAAGCAATGCAAGAAATTATTTCACGGCTTGAAATTATATTAGCTAAGATTAGGGCTGGCAAAGCAAATCCACAAATGTTAAGCACAGTAAAGGTTGATTATTATGGTGTGCAAACTCCATTATCACAAGCAGCAAATGTTTCTACTGCTGATGCTCAGACAATTTATGTGCAGCCATTTGATAAAAGTTTAATTTCTGATATTGAGCAGGCTATAGTAGAAGCTAATCTTGGATTTAATCCTTCAAATAATGGGGAGAAGGTAATTATTAATGTACCACCATTAACAGAGGAAAGAAGAAGAGAATTAGTAAAACAAGCTAAAGCTGAAATTGAAACTGCAAAAGTTAGTATCCGAAATATCAGACAGAAAGCTAATGATGAAATGAAAAAATTAGGTAAAGAAGGGCTTTCAGAAGACCTTGTTAGAGATGCAGAAGAATTAGTACAAGACTTAACAAATACTTATTCAACTAAAATTGATGTTATATTTTCTGAAAAAGAATCAGATATTATGACAGTTTAATTTAAATAGATTAAGAAAATGAAAGGAATAATTTTAGCAGGAGGGGCTGGCACAAGATTACATCCACTCACATTAGTAATGAGTAAGCAAATGATGCCAATCTATGATAAGCCTATGATTTATTATCCGCTAACAACTTTGATATATTCTGGAATAAATGAGATTTTGATTATTTCGACTCCTCATGATTTGCCCTTATTTAAAAAATTATTAGGTGACGGAAGTAGAATCGGATGCAAATTGGAATATAAAGCTCAAGAAGTCCCGAATGGATTAGCTCAAGCATTTGTTCTTGGCGCTGAATTTGTAGGAAATGATAAAGTATGCTTGATTCTTGGAGATAATATTTTTCAAATGAAAGTAAAGACACTAGAAAAATGTAAAGATGTTGAAGGAGGTATTGTTTTTGGATATCATGTTCATGACCCTGAAAGGTATGGAGTAGTAGAATTTGATGAAAATTATAAAGCACTTTCATTAGAGGAAAAGCCAATTAATCCAAAGTCAAATTATGCTGTCCCAGGACTTTATTATTATGATAATTCAGTTATAGAAATTGCTAAAAATATTAAGCCCTCTGCTAGAGGAGAATATGAGATTACAGATGTAAATAAAGAATATTTATCACAAGGAAAGCTCGATGTCAAAGTACTAGGAAGAGGTACTGCATGGCTAGATACTGGAACTTTTTCTTCATTAATGCAAGCCAATCAATATGTTCAATTAATTGAAGAAAGGCAGGGCAGAAAAATTGGATGTATTGAGGAAGCTGCTTTTAGAATGGGCTATATTAATGATAATATGTTATTAGAAATTGCAAAACCTTTATCTAAAAGTGGCTATGGAGAGTATTTAACAAGTCTTGTAAAAAAATAGTGAAAGATTTAGCATCTCTGTCAGAAATGATTGAAAATAGAATTAAGAATTTAGATTATCCAGATAATCCAGATTCACTCTACAATCCTATTAGATACATTATGGGAATTCCTGGAAAAAGAATTCGACCATTATTGCTCCTTATGGCATATCAACTTTTCGATCAAAACTTAGAAAAAGCAATTTCTTCTGCAATAGCTGTTGAGCATTTTCATAATTTCACTCTTCTTCATGATGATATTATGGATAATGCCCCACTTAGAAGAGGGCGTCCTACTGTTCATGAGAAATGGAATAATAATATTGCTATTTTATCTGGTGATGTTATGATGATACAAGCATATCAATTATTATTAGATGTAGATCCGAAAAATTTAAAACAGGTATTAGATGTTTTTAGTAAGACCGCTATAAAGGTTTGTGAAGGTCAGCAGTGGGATATTGACTTTGAGACTCAAAAAAATGTGAGTCTTACAGATTATATTAAAATGATTGAATTTAAAACAGGAGTTTTAATTGCATCTTCTTTAGAAATTGGTGCTATTATTGCGGAATCAAGTTTTAAAGAACAAAATCATCTTTATGAGTTTGGTATAAATATTGGTATTGCTTTTCAATTAAAAGATGATTTGTTAGATGTTTTTGGCACTCCTGATGTTTTTGGAAAGCAAGTTGGTGGTGATATTATAGCGAACAAAAAAACTTTTTTATATTTAAAAGCGTTACAGATATCTGATGATTCAACTAAAGAAAAGCTTATATCTTATTATTTGAATGATGATAACTCTAAATTAAAGGTTGATAAAGTGAAAGATATTTTTAATAAATTAAATATTTATCAACATACTGTTGATATGATGAAAGCTTATTATGTTAAAGCTATGAAACATTTAGACGCAATTGATTCTAAAAACAAAGCTCCTTTAATTGTATTTTCTCAAAAATTAATGGAAAGAATTACTTAAACAATATAAGTATTTTATTTTGATAACAAATCATTATATATTATTTTAAATCATAAAAAATAGATAATTTTGCTTATTAATTTTATCATAAAATAATGGATAAATTTTCATTTTTGGGAGCAATGCATACTACAATGATTGATGAGATGTATGAAAAGTTTAACAAAGACCCTAAAAGTGTAGATGAACAGTGGAGTCATTTTTTCCAAGGATATGATTTTGCTTTAGAAAATTATTCTGAAGATGAGATTCCTCAGCATTTTCAAAAGGAGTTTAAAGTAATTAATCTAATAAATGCTTACCGAAAAAGTGGTCATTTATTTACTAAAACTAATCCAGTTAGGGATCGAAGAAAGTATACTCCTACACTTAACTTCAAAAATTTTGGATTAACTGATGAAGATTTAGAACTGGATTTCCAAGCAGGTACTCAAGTAGGGATTGGGCCATCCAAGTTAAAAACAATTATTTCTCACTTAGATCAAGTATATTGTCAGTCTATTGGTATAGAGTATATGTATATACGGGATCCTAATGAGATAGAGTGGATTAAAACTAGATTACATAAGGATTCAAACACACCAAATTTTGGAGTAGATCAAAAAAAACATATTTTACATAAATTAAATCAAGCAGTTGTTTTTGAGAAGTTTTTACATAAAAAGTTTGTAGGTCAAAAAAGGTTTTCTTTAGAAGGAGCTGAGTCATTAATTCCTGCTTTAGATTCATTAGTGGAGTATAGCTCAGAATTAGGTGTTGAAGAGTTTGTAATGGGAATGGCGCATAGAGGGAGACTAAATGTATTGGCAAATATTTTTAATAAAACATATAAAGACATTTTTTCTGAGTTTGAAGGGAAAGTATATGATGATGATTTAATTTCTGGAGATGTTAAGTATCATTTAGGATTTACATCATTACAAAGGTGTAATAACGGTAATAATGTTAAATTAAATTTAACTCCCAATCCTTCACATCTTGAAGCGGTTAATCCTGTTGTTGAAGGAATTACTAGGGCTAAGTTAGATAGTCAATATAATGGAGATACAGATAAAATATTACCTATTTTGTTACATGGTGATGCTGCATTCGCAGGGCAGGGTGTAGTATATGAGGTAATCCAAATGTCACAGTTAGAAGGATATAAAACTGGAGGAACTATACATATTGCAGTAAATAATCAGGTCGGTTTTACGACTAATTATTTAGATGCTAGATCAAGTACTTATTGTACTGATGTTGCTAAAGTAACTTTATCTCCTGTTATTCATGTAAATGGTGATGATGTTGAAGCGGTAGTCCATTCATTACAATTCGCAGTTGAATATAGGCAAAAGTATCATAAAGATATTTTTATAGATTTATTATGTTATAGAAAATATGGTCATAATGAAGGAGATGAACCAAGATTTACGCAGCCAAAGTTATATGAAGCAATTGCTAAACATAAAAATCCACGTGAGATTTATATTCAAAAATTAATGAATGAGAGGGTTGTTGAATCAGGAATTGTAACACAGTTAGATAAAGATTTCCAAATTTTATTGCAAGATAGGTTTGATGAGGCTAAGGAGATAAAAAAGGCTAAGATTACTCCTTTTTTAAAGGAGGAATGGAGTGGTATGAAAAGAAATTTTGAACCAATATATAATAGTTCTAAAAAAACCAACATAGAACTTGAAAGACTCAAAATATTAGCAAGGCATCTTTATGAAATTCCAGAGAAATATAAATTGTTTAAGAAAACTAGGCGATTGTTGTCTGAGAGAAAAAAGATGTTTGAAGATTCAGAATATTTGGATTGGGCAATGGGGGAATTGTTAGCTTATGCTACTATATTAGATGAAGGCCATGATATAAGATTAAGCGGTCAAGATGTAGTAAGAGGTACATTTTCTCATAGGCATGCTATTCTTAAAGTAGAGGAATCTGAAGAGGAGGTATGTCCTTTAAATTCAGTTAGTGATATAGCAAATTTTAGTGCTTACAATTCTCCTCTTTCAGAGTATGGTGTTCTTGGGTTTGATTATGGCTATTCTATTACTAGACCAAATACACTTACTATTTGGGAAGCTCAATTTGGAGATTTTTCTAATGGAGCTCAAATTATGATTGATCAATTTATTTCTTGTGCAGAGGATAAATGGAAAGTTATGAGTGGTTTAGTTATGTTATTACCACATGGATATGAGGGTCAAGGAGCTGAACATTCTTCTGCAAGAGTAGAAAGATATTTGCAGATGTGTGCAAAGTATAACATGGAGATTGTTAATTGTACGACACCTGCAAACTTCTATCATTTGTTAAGAAGACAAATAAAAAGGAAGTATAGAAAACCATTAATTGTTTTCACACCAAAAAGTTTACTACGGCATCCAAAATGTGTGTCAGATTTAGATGATTTTTCATATGGAAATTTTCAGGAAATTATTGATGATAAAATTGAAACAGATAATATAAATAAATTAGTTTTCTGTACTGGTAAAATATTTTATGAGTTACTAGAAAGAAGGCAACAGGATAGAATTAAAAATGTTGCAATTGTTAGAATTGAGCAGCTTTACCCATTAAATAATGATGCTATCCAAAATATTATAAAAAAATATAATGCAAAAAAGATTATTTGGGTTCAAGAAGAACCTGAAAACATGGGAGCTTGGTCTTTTATTCTATCTGAAATGTATAACTTTGGAATTAATTTTGAGGTTGTTTCAAGATTGTCTTCTGCTGCTACTGCAAGTGGGTCAAATAAAAAATCATTTGTTCAGCAAAAAGAAATTATTGATAAAGTATTTAAAACATAAGATATGTTATTAGAAATGAAAGTTCCTAGCCCGGGCGAATCTATTTCAGAAGTAGAAATCGCAACTTGGCTTGTTGAAGATGGAGAATTTGTTGAAAAAGATCAGTCAATTGCTGAGATTGATTCTGATAAGGCAACTTTAGAATTACCCGCCGAAGAAAGTGGCTCTATAAAGATTCTTGTAAAAGAAGGAGAGACAGTTTCAGTAGGAGATATAGTTTGTATAATTGATACATCTAAGAAAGGAAATAAAAAACCTGTAAAAATAGAAAGTCATGACAATACTTCTGAATCTATTGATCCAGACTTAAATTTAGATACTAATAAAGTAACTCCTTTAGCATCTGCTATGATAAGTGAGATGGACCTTTCTACAAAAGATATGAAAGGAACTGGTGAATCTGGAAAAATTACCAAAAGCGATGTTCTTGCATTTTCTCAAGATCCTAATATTAAAGGTGCAAGGGGAACCACTCGAATTAGGATGTCAACTTTAAGAAAAAAGATTGCTACTAGGTTGGTTTCTGTTAAGAACGAAACGGCAATGCTGACTACTTTTAATGAAGTAGATATGTCAGAGATTTTTAAAATTAGAAATAAATATAAAGACATATTTAAAGAAAAATATGGAGTTGGATTAGGATTTATGTCATTTTTCACAAAGTCTGTCACCACTGCTTTAATGCAGTACAAAGATGTCAACGCTATGATTGATCAAGAAGAGATTATACATCATAATTATACAGATATTGGAATAGCTGTAAGTGCTCCTAAGGGTCTAATGGTTCCTGTGTTAAGAAATGCAGAATTAATGAATTTTCAAGAGATTGAATCAGAAATTAAGAGGTTAGCTATAAAAGCAAGAGATGGAAAAATCACAATTAATGAAATGTTAGGAGGAACTTTTACTATTACTAACGGAGGAGTATTTGGATCAATGTTATCAACACCAATTATAAATCCTCCTCAATCTGCTATTTTAGGCATGCACAATATCGTAGAGAGACCAGTAGTTATTAATAGTGAGATAAAGATTAGACCTATTATGTATGTTGCTCTTTCATATGACCATAGAATTATTGATGGTAAAGAATCTGTAGGTTTCTTAGTTAGGGTAAAAGAGTGTTTAGAAGACCCTATTAATCAGTTGATGGATGGTAATATTCAGAATTATCTAGGATTATAAATAATTACCTTACACTTAAGTTTATTCAGGAGCCAGCTCGAATACTAGCCCCTCTAGTTCTTTTGTTATCGATATCTGACAGCTTAATCTGCTATTTTCTTTTACATTAAAAGACTCCGAAAGCATTGCCTCTTCCTCTTCTTGCATTTCAGACAAGCTATGATTAGATGTTATATAGCAGTGACATGAAGCACACATCGCCATTCCACCGCATATACCAATAGTTCCTTCTGGTGCTAGCTCATATGATTTAATAACTTCCATTAAATTCATAGCCATATCTGTTGGAGCTAACACTTGATGTTTGTCTCCATCTCTATCCGTTATGAAGAGATTAACATCTGACATTTTTAATTACTTATTGTTTGTACTACTGCTTTTTTTGCTTCTTTTCTTGTGCCATCAAATCCATCTATACCACTGACTGTTGTATATCTAAAGATATTTTTTTTACCAGGATTTATTATTTTATATGCTGATTGGCACATTAATGTAGCTTCATGAAAGCCACATAATATTAATTTTAATTTTCCTGGATAGGTATTTATATCTCCTATAGCAAATATTCCTTTAATATTAGTTTGATAGTCAAATGTATTTACTTTAATTGCATTTTTTTCAATTTCTAATCCCCAATTAGAAATTGGTCCTAGTTTAGGGGATAAACCAAATAGAGGGATGAAATGATCAATTTTATATTCAGTATCTATTTTATCTCTTGTGATAATAATGCTTTCTAACTTATTTTTACCTTTAAGTTCAGTTACTTGCCCAGGAGTTATGATTTTAATTTTATTTTTATTTTTCAACTCTCTTACCTTTTCAACTGAGTCTAATGCTCCTCTAAATTCATTTCTTCTATGCACGAGTATTACTTCCGCATTGATATTTGCTAAAAAGATACTCCAATCTAAAGCAGAATCCCCTCCTCCTGCAATTACTACTTTTTTATTTCTATAAATTTCAGGATCTTTTATGATATATTCAACACCTTTATCCTCATAGAAAGATATATTCTCTAGTACTGGCTTTCTTGGTTCAAAGCTACCAAGGCCACCAGCAATAGCAATAACAGGAGCTTGGTGTTTTGTTCCTTTATTAGTTGTTACTGTAAAGATCCCATTTTTTTCTTTTGTAATTTCCTCCGCTCTCTCTCCTAAAGTAAAGCCAGGTTTAAATTGTTTGCATTGCTCTAATAAGTTTTTTGTTAAATCTCCAGCTAATATTTCAGGAAATCCAGGAATATCATAAATAGGTTTTTTTGGATATATTTCTGAACATTGTCCTCCTGCCTGTGGCAGAGCATCAATTAAATGACATTTTAATTTTAATAATCCTGCTTCAAATACTGTAAATAGACCTGTAGGACCAGCGCCTATTATAAGGATATCTGTTTTAATCATTATTTCTTATTTAAATTGCTGCAAATATTACAAAAATACTAACTAACTAATAAATCGTATATCTTTTCTTTTAACAATTTGTAATTATAACTACTTTCGTTTTTTTACTATGACATATAAATAAAAAGTTTTAATTTTGCAGAATAATTTAAATTATGGCTATAAAGATAACAGAGGACTGTATTAATTGTGAGGCATGTGAGCCAGAATGTCCTAACCAAGCAATTTATCCCCCTGAAGAGTTATGGAAATTTTCTGATGGGACTACTATGAAGGATGATACAGAAAGGGATGAAGGAATGTCAGATCTTTTTTTTTATATAGCAACGGATAAATGTACAGAATGTGTTGGCTTTCATGAAGAGCCCCAATGTGCTGCAGTATGCCCTGTAGATTGTTGTATAGCTGATGATGATAATGTAGAAACAGAATCTGAATTGTTATCTAAGAAAGAAAAGCTACATTCATAATATTTTAAAATCATCCAATAATTTTTATTTATGGTTTAAAAAAATATCTTAAATCTAGAGTTAGAAAATTACCGGGTAACTCAAGAAAAAATTTATCGTTAAAATCTTCATCATTAAAAGTATTAACATCATCGTTATATTCTGGGTATACTCTACTTATTTCTTTCCAGGGAAGATGTAAGCTTGTTCCAATGTAGTAACGCCCTTTATCTTCTGTTCGATACTCCATTCCAATGTTTGCAAGTAATGCACTATACCACTCACTTCTTCTATATGTGTTTTGAAAAAAATAATTTGTTTCTTGACCAGTAGAAAGAATATCGGAAGCTAATATATTATGTGAAATACCAAATGAAACATTAAGATACCAAAATTTAGAGGCGCGTACATAAGTCAAAAGTTGTAAGGGGACCTCATATGCCCTCATACCAAAATCTGTAAAGTCATTAATATTTTCACTATTAAAATTAACTGATAATTTGTAATTTCTTTGTATATAATTTATACCCGATTCTATAGAAAAAGTGTTATTTATTTTATGTCTTATTACCATCCCAAATGCATTGCTGTATCTTGGGCTTAAGTTAAAATTATAATTAGTTACACTTTTATTAATATAATCTGAATTGAAATATTTTGCGGGTATTATTGGTTTATATTGTAGTCCAAATGTAGTTCTAACACTTTGTGATTGTACATATAATATACTATGCAGCATTAAAAGTGTTAAAATGCTATTTTTCATTAGCAATCACTTCAATATTTGGGTTGATTTTTTGTTTTAGTAATGCTTCTATGCCTCCTTTTAGGGTGCTAGCTGAAGAAGGACAGCCACTACATGCCCCTCTTAAATCAACACAAACTATATTTTCTCTATAGTAATTTAGTGTTATTGATCCTCCATCGGATTCAACAGCTGGAGCTATGTATTCATTTAAAATAGCTTCAATTTCTTTTTCACTTTTGTTAAATTCTTTAGAAGATTTATCTGTATTTCTATTACTTACTTTTTCATTGGCAGAGATCCCCTCTGTATAATTTTTTATAATATTACTATTTAGGTGATCTGAGATAAATATTCTTAATTGCATTGCAATATCTTCCCATGATACTTCTGAAATTTTTGAAATAGATATAAAGTTGGCGCTTAAATAAATACTTTTTACAAAAGGAAATTTTAGCAGCTCTTCAGCTATGGATATGCCTTTAGCATCTCTTAGATTTTTAATTTCAATACTTTTATCTGCAATCATTCTGTTTGACACAAACTTCATAACTTCAGGATTAGGAGTACTTTCTACATAAATACTATAATTCATAACTTATTCTTTTTTGTAAAAATACAAACAAACTATTTTATAGCATTAATAAAAAATGTAAAAGGTTAAATCCTGGTAAAATACATCTAATAGATCAAATAAAATTTACTTGTTAAATGTAATTTAAAAAAACAAGTTTAACTCTTTTAACTTTATTGTTTCTTTAAAAAAAAGTTTTGCGCTTTTTTCAAAATTATTAGTAAAGTTAGAAACATAAAAATGATGTTCTATAAATTTTTCATTTTTAAGCAATTTTTTTTCTTCTAATTTCTTTTTAATATGTTTTGCAACAATATCTGCCGAATCAATAACATTAATTTTGTTTTTGTAATAGCCTTTTATTTCTTGTTGAATTAAAGGATAGTGAGTGCAAGCTAATATCAAATGATCAATAGATTCTAATTTTTTATCAGATAAATAATTAGCGATAATGGTACTACTTATAGATTCATTAATAAATTCTTCTTCAATCATTGGGGCTAGTAGAGGTGTAGCTAGAGAATTGATTTTTATATTATTATTTATTGTTTTCAATTTTTTTTCGTAAACACCTGAGCTTATAGTTGCTTTAGTACCAATAACACCAATATTATCTTCTGAATAAATTTTTGAAACTTCAGAAATTACAGGGTCAATTACATTAAAAATTGGAATATTGTTAGAAGTTTTAATAACACTACTATCTGCAAATGAAGATGCTGAGTTACAAGCAATTACAATAATTTTGCATTTTTTACTAATTAAGAATTGTATTATTTTTTTACTAAAACTTTGTATGGCTTTTTTGGACTTTTCTCCATAAGGGAGATGTTCAGTATCACCATAATAAACTATGTTTTCATTGGGCAATACATTTTTAATAGCATTAGCTACTGTAAGGCCACCTATACCAGAGTCAAAGATTCCAATTGGATAATTTTTCATGATATTAAATTACAAAAATAATATCATGATTTTTTATAGAAATAATAATTTTTATTTTAAAGTTTTAATTTGTTTTTTACTAGATTTAGGATATTTTCACTTTCTTTTGCATATAGAAGAGTTCCTTGACTTTTATCAAATATATAAGTATAGCTCCCTTCTATTGCTACTTCATCAATTGCTTTTCTAGCTTTTTCTAATATAGGCTCTAATAATTCTTGCTCTTTCTTTTGCAATGATTGCTGAGCATTCTGTTGAAATGACTGAATCCTTTGCTCTAATCCTGTAATTTCTGCAATCTTATCTTGCTTTACTAAATCAGAGTATGAAGCTTCATTAGCTTGATATTGTTGCACACTTTCTTGATATTCAGCGCTCATTAATTCTAATTGAGATTCAAGAGTTTTTGCAAAATTTTGCAACTCATTCTCTGCAGATTTTCTCTCAGGCATTAGTATAAGTAATTCTTGTGAATCAATATAACCAAATTTATTTTGGCCAATTAAATTTAGAGTTAATAAACTTATTAGTGTAAATAGGGTAATTTTTTTCATGTTTTTCATTTTTATATTATTAATTTTATTATTGTTTAGTATCCCATTAATTCTAGCACCTTGTCTGATTTGTCAAGATTTGTATTTTTATAAAGCATGATTAAATCACTAGAGCTATCAAAAATAATTTGATATTTATTGTTAGATGCTAATTTTTGGATTGCATCATTAATTTTATCTTGAATTGGAGTTATTAATTCTTGTCTCTTAAAGTATAAATCGCCTGATGGTCCAAAATATTTTTGTTGTAATTTTTTTGCATTATTTTCTTTTAAAATAATTGCCTCTTCTCTTTTTGTTTTCATTTCATCAGTTAGTAATACTTGCTCTTGTTGATAGGATCTATACATTTGTTCTACTTCTAAATATTTTCCCTCAATTTCTTTTTGCCAATCATCAGAAAAAGCATCAATTTTATCTTGAGCTTGTTTAAATTCAGGGATTTTATTTAAAATATAATCAGTATCTACATACGCAAATTTTTGGGCTTGTGACCCTAAAATGAATGATAAATTAACTACTATAATTAATACTATTTTTTTCATGTTTTTTTATTTTATAAAATTAGTTAAAATTGTTGACCTATTGAAAAATGAAATTGGCCACCATTTGCTTCTGGTTTGCCAGGGATATCATCAATTCCCCACCCATAGTCTAGCCCCATCATACCTATCATTGGAAGCATTATTCTTACTCCGAAACCAGCTGATCTCTTTACACTGAAAGGGTTAAAGTTATCAAAATTATCCCAAGCATTTCCTGATTCTAAAAAACTTAAGGCATATACAGTTGAGCTAGGATTTAAGCTAATAGCATATCTTAATTCTGCTGTATATTTATTGTAAATTGTTGCTCCTGTTGTTGGCGAGACTGAGTTATTGCTATATCCTCTCAATCTAATTAATTCTCTACCATCAAATTGATAGCCCATACCGCTCATTCCATCTCCACCTACATAGAATCTTTCAAATGGAGCGACGCCTAACCCCTGATTATATGCTCCAAGAAGACCCATTTCAATTCTTGTGTTTAGAACTAACTTATCAGTGAAAGCAGAAAACCATGATGATTTAAACTTCCATTTATAATACTCAATCCAAGAGTATTTATCTTGATCTGAAATTTTTGAATAATCATCTATGCCATCAAATATTGAGTAAGGCGGGGTGATCTTTAGACTTAAAGAAAAATCTGACCCACTTCTTGGAAAAATCAATTGATCAACAGAATTCCTTCCTACTCTAATGTTGTAGTTTAAATTATTTGAAAAACCATTATTAAAAGAAAAGAAAGATTGGTTATTTATTAATTTATATTCTTGAAAACTAATTCCATTATAAAGAGAAAAATAATCATCAGGAAATTGCAATCTTTTTCCTAATCCTATAGTAACGCCAGAGATTTCGATAGCCTGTCTATTCTCCCCTTGCTGACCGTTTGAAGATATTGATTTATATAATGATACTGATAATGAATTTGGTTTCTTTCCTCCCAGCCATGGCTCAGTAAATGAGATATTATAATTTTGATAATAAATTCCATTTGAAGAAGCTGATAATGCAAGTATTTGACCATCTCCTGAAGGTAATGGAGTCCATTTATCTTTTTTAAAAATATTTCTTGTTGAGAAATTACTAAAGTTTAGTCCTAAAGATCCAACTATTCTGCCAGCACCCCATCCACCTTGTAACTGGATTTGATCTGATGATTTTTCTTCAACAACATATGTGATGTCTACTTGATTTCTTCTGGGGTCAGGATCTACTTTAACATCAAATTTTTCAGGGTTAAAGTATTGCATTTGGGCAAGCTCTCTT
>MDSV01214536.1_pt1 | contig 17426 bp, 13 predicted proteins | sample 810851 | NCBI WGS metagenome assembly MDSV01 (sample SAMN05326640, study PRJNA326480) | marine metagenome | isolation source: seawater | place: Atlantic Ocean: North East | collected 2012 | reverse complement strand
ATTTATGGTTACAACGTAGCTGGAAAAACTGGAACTTCACAATATTACGAAAATAAAAAAAAAAATATAAACACTTTCATCTCATTTTTTTCAGTATATGAAAAAAAATATGTATTTTTACTAATGTTAGATGATCCCAAAATTGCAGATCAACTTATTTATGATTACAGAGGATTAAAAATTAAAGGCCATAGAAATGAGGCAGGTTGGAATGTAGTTTATTCAGCAGGCAAAATTATAGAAAAAATTGGACCTATTTTAGCCATAAATAACGGTGAAATTCACAACCAACATGTTGTTAAAAAATCTAATTGATAGTTGTCCGAAATCATTAGGAAGAATTTTGGTAAAAGGTCTATCATCAGACACAAGGTCTATTAAAAAAGGCGATTTATTTTTTGCGTTGAAAGGACGTGAATTTAACGGAGAAAAATATTCCAAAATAGCTTTAAAAAAAGGTGCATGTGCAATTATTTCAAACAACTCTAATAAAAAAATTTCTAAGATCATTAAAGTAAAAGATATTAAATCTGTTTTAGCAAAAGCTTGTTCGAAATTTTTTAAAAATAAACCTCTCAATTTAGTTGCTGTTACTGGCACTAATGGAAAAACTTCTGTATCAGATTTCTATCATCAAATCTTAAGTTTAAACAAAATTCCAGTCGCTTCTATCGGAACATTGGGTACAAAAATAAGAAGCTTTAAAAAATCAAACTTAACCAGCCCCGATATAATACAATTACATTCTGAGCTACAAAGAATTAAAAATAATGGAATTGATAATGTAATAATCGAAGCGTCAAGTCATGGTTTATTGCAAGGTAGATTAGGTGGATTAAAATTTAGATCGGGGATATTTACAAACTTAAGTCAAGATCACATTGATTATCATAAAAATATGAAAAACTATCTTAATGCCAAATTAATCTTATTTTCGAAAATATTAAAAAAACCTGCCAATGTTATTTCTGATAGTAATTTACCAGAATTTAAAAAAATCAAAAGCATAGCCAAAAAAAGAAATTTAAATTTAAAAGATATAAATAAATTAAAGTTTAAATATGATTTAAAAAAATTCAATCTTATAGGAGATTTCCAAAAAAAAAATCTTATAATGTCAATATTGGCATGCGAATTAAGTGGATTAAGTAAAAAAAAAATTTTAAAAGTAATTAATAAAGTAAAAAGCGTAACGGGCAGGTTACAATTAATTAGAACCTTGCCTAATAAATCTAGGATATATCTTGATTACGCACACACACCTGATGCACTTAAAAATTCAATTAACAGTTTAGAAAATCATTATAAAAAAAAAATAACTGTTTTATTTGGCTGTGGAGGAGAAAGAGATAGAAAAAAAAGAAAATTAATGGGAAAAGTTGTAGATACTTATTCTGATAAAGTTTATATCACTGATGATAATCCTAGAAATGAGCGCCCTTCAAAAATTCGTAATGAAATTATAAAAGGCATTAAAAGAAAAAAATTTATTGAGATAGGAAATAGAAAATTAGCAATTTCAACAGCTATAAACAAATCAAATCCCAATGAAATAATTTTGATAGCCGGCAAAGGTCATGAGACACATCAAGATTATGGAAATAAGATATTTAACATTTCAGACTCGGAAATAATAAAAAAAACATTCGTATCGAAAAAAATTATTAGAAAAAATCTTATTATTAATTCAAATAAATACGTTCTTGAAAAAATAATGAATAAAAAATATTCAAAAGGATTTAATCAAGTTACAATAAATTCAAAAAATGTTAGAAAAAAAGATCTATTTATAGCAATTAAAGGTAAAAAAAATGACGGGCATAATTACATTAATCAATGCCTTAAGAAGGGTGCAAATTATATTGTGGTTGATAAAGCCTACAAAAAAATTAATTCAAAAAAAATAATCCATACTAAAAATACTTTTAGATTTTTAAAAAGTTTGGCCAAAACTAAAAGAGATCAATCTTCTTCAAAAATTATTGCAATAACTGGCAGTTCAGGAAAAACTACTGTAAAGCATCTTCTTGGAAATATTTTGAAAAATTATGAAAAAACTTATTACTCACCAAAATCTTTTAATAACCATTATGGAGTGCCTTTAAGTCTATGTAACTTAAGCATAACTGATAAATATGGTGTTTTTGAAATAGGTATGAGTAAATCTGGAGAAATAAACAATTTATCAAAACTTTTGCGACCAGACATCGCTATGATAACAAACATATCTGAAGCCCATATTGAAAATTTTAAAGACATTAGCGAAATAGCAAAAGCAAAAGGTGAAATTATAGATAACATAAAAAAAAATGGATATTTGATTTTGAATAGAGACGACAAATTTTTTAGCTATCATAAAATTAGAGCAGAGAGAAAAAATATTAAAGTTTTATCATTTGGCATGAATAAGAAAGCGAATGCTTATCCAATAAAATTTAAAAATAAAAATGGAATAATTTTAGCAAAAATTAAAATATTCAATCAAATTATCTCTTTAAAGATAAAAAATCACAAACTTATAAATGTATTATCAATAGTTTTAATTTTATCAATTTTAGATATCGATCTAAAAAAAATAAATAATTTTATTAATACCGTTCAACTAATGGAAGGTAGAGGCAAATTAATAAAGATTAATCATAATAAAATTACATTTAATCTTATTGATGAAAGTTACAATGCAAATCCACTTTCGGTAAAAGAATCTATTAAAAGTCTATCTAAACTAAGTAGATTAAATTCAAAAAAATATCTTCTTTTAGGTGATATGTTAGAACTCGGAAAAAAATCTGATAACTACCATCAAAAAATTTCTGCTGAGATCAATAATTCAGATATTGATAAATTATTTGTGTATGGCAATCATATAATTAATACATTAAAACATGTTAATAAAAAAAAACGTGGTAATATTTTACAACTAAAGTCTGATTTTAATGATACTTTATTGCCTGTGATCAAAAATAATGATTTTTTAATGATCAAAGGCTCTAATGCCACTGGTCTTAACGAACTAACAAAAAAATTAACAAGGACAAAAAGCAATGCTCTATAGTTTGCTCACATCATTTGTAGAAACTTTTTCTTTTCTAAATGTTTTTAAATATCTAACTTTTAGAACTGGTTTGTCTCTTATGACTTCATTAATTATAGTTTTTTTAGTTGGAGGTCCTTTAATAAAATTGTTTTCTAAAAAAGATATAACTGGCCCCATAAGACAGGATGGACCAATTGATCATATTATAAAAAAAACTGGCACTCCAACAATGGGCGGAATTATTATCATCATTGGGATATTATCAAGTACATTAATGTGGGCAAATTTAAAAAATGTTTACATATGGTCTCTTATTTTCATAACTTTTGGTTTGGGATGTTTGGGTTTCATTGATGATTTACTTAAAATTAAATTTAAAAACTCACAAGGCCTCAATTCAAAGTTAAAGTTTCTTGGTCAATTTATTATCGGATTAGTCACTTTACTTTTCTTAACTAATTTTTCTGGTCACGAATATTTAAATAATTTATATTTCCCTTTCTTCAAAAATTTAATTTTAGATTTAGGTATATTTTTTATTCCCTTTGGACTTCTTGTAATTATCGGATCTTCTAATGCAGTAAATTTGACTGATGGACTTGATGGTTTAGCAACCGTTCCAATAATGTTAGTAGCGCTTTCGTTTACTTTTATTTGTTATGTCGTTGGGAACACAATTTTTTCAGAGTATTTAAAGATACAATATATTCCTGATGTCGGAGAGGTTTCAATTTTTTGTGGCTCAATTGTAGGCTCATGTCTTGGATTTTTATGGTATAACGCACCTCCAGCTAAAATTTTTATGGGAGACACCGGATCATTATCTCTTGGTGGTTCATTAGCCGCTGTATCTATAATTGTTAAACACGAAATTGTACTAGCAATAATTGGTGGATTGTTTGTTTTAGAAACAATTTCAGTAATTATTCAAGTTATTTCATTTAAACTTACAGGTAAAAGAGTTTTTATGATGGCTCCTATACACCATCATTTTGAAAAAAAAGGTTGGGCAGAGTCGACAATTGTAATTAGGTTTTGGATTATTGCGATTATTTTAGCGTTGATAGGTCTTGCAACGTTAAAACTAAGATAGGATGAAAAAATTTACAGATTTCAAAAATAAAAGTTTTGCCATATATGGGTATGGTAAAACTGGAGTATCAGTTAACAAATTTCTAATAAGAAAAAAAATTAAAAAAATTAGAATATGGGATGATAATTTTAAAGAATACAATAAAATTAAAAAAAATAATTTTATTAAAAATCTTGGATTAGTTGATTTTATTGTTATAAGCCCTGGCATCAATATTTTAAAATCAAAACTAAAAAAATATCTAATAAAATATAAAGAAAAAATTATTACTGATATTGATTTGTTTTTTTTATCAGCACACAAACCAAGGACAATAGCTGTGACTGGAACTAATGGCAAATCAACAACCTGCTCATTAATTAATCATGTTTTGAAAAAAAATGGCTTCAAAACAAGACTAGTAGGCAATATTGGAAATCCAATATTAAAAGATAATTTCAACAAAAAAACAATTTACATTGTTGAAGTTTCTTCCTTCCAATTATTTTATTCTAAATTTTGTAAACCTAATATTGCGGCAATTTTAAACATTTCAAATGATCATATTGATTGGCATGGGAATAAAAATAATTATTTAAATGCTAAATTTAAGATTTTTGAAAATCAAAATCATCTCGATCATGCAATCTTGAAAGAAAGTTATCTTAAAAAAATATTTTTGAAGAAAAAATTAAGAGGAAAATTAGATTATGTCAGAAATAATTCGATCAAAAATTTTGAAATTAATAATATTTATTTAAGATTAAAGACAAATTCTATGAATGTAGAATTTGCTTTTCTTGTAGCTAAAAAATTTGGGATTAAAAAAAAATCTTTTTTGAAGTCCATTAAAAGTTTTAAAGGATTGCCACATAGACATGAGATCATTTTTAAAAATAAAAATTTCATTTTTATCAATGATTCTAAAGCAACGTCTTTTGACTCTACCAGGTTTGCATTGGCTAATAATAACAACATTATTTGGATATTAGGTGGTCAACCAAAGTTGAAAGACAAATTATTAATTACGAAATTTAAAAAAAGGATAATAAAAGCTTATATTATCGGCAATAATCCCAATTATTTTAAAAGGCAATTAATAAATAAAATTAAGTATGTTATTAAGAATAAACTTCATCAAGCTCTAAAACACATATTTTTATCCTTAAATACAGAAATAAATAAAGCTACAATTTTATTGAGTCCATCAAGTGCATCTTACGACCAATACAGAAATTTTAATGAAAGAGGCGATCAATTTAAAAAGATAGTAAAATCTTATGCAAAAAAATTTTTTTAATATAAAAAATATAAATGATTATTGGAGAAATATTAATAAAAAAATTTTTTTCAGTTTTATATTGTTATTTTTTTTAGGAATTTTTTTTTCTTTTTCATCTACCTCTTCTTTAGCAGGAGAAAGATTAAACAAAGACTTTTATTTTTTCTTTTCAAAGCATCTTTTTTACGCATCGTTTGCAATAATTTTAATGTTATTTATTTCATTTATTGACACTAAAATTTTAAAAAAAATAATTTTACCTGCATTCATTATTTCTGTAACTCTTTTATTACTTGTACCCGTTATTGGAATAGAGGTAAAAGGAGCAAAAAGATGGCTTAATTTTATTTTTTTTAGGCTTCAACCCATTGAACTTGTAAAACCTTGTTTTGTTTTAATGACTGCAAGTTTGTTAAATTTCTATAAAGATAAAAATATCAATTATTTTTATGCTCTAAGTCTTTTAGTTTTGACTTTAATAATGACTCTTCTGATTTATCAACCTGACATAGGTCAGTCAATTTTACTATTTGGAACTTGGCTGTCTATAGTTTTTATAGCTGGTGTAAAAATAAGTTATATTGTGATTTTATTTTTGATATTTTTGTTATTGGCATTTATACTTTTTACGATTTTCCCAGAAAAATTTGGATATATTTTTAATAGATTATTAAATTTCTTTGATCCAAAGCAAGGTGATAGTTTTCAAACAGACAAAGCTTTGGCTGCCATTAAACAAGGAGGAATTAAAGGCCAAGGTATGGGCGAGGGAATTTTAAAAGACAGTGTTCCAGAAGCCCACACTGATTACATAATTGCAGTCATAACCGAAGAATTTGGATCGATTATTTCTATATGCGTTGTGCTAATTTTTCTATATATCGCTTTTAACATTATAAAACATTGCTTGAACGATAAAAATGACTACTTTAACGTTTCATTAATTGGACTATCATCACTATTAATTTTTCAAACTTTTATTCATATAGGTGTAAATACAAGTTTATTACCTACCACTGGAATGACGCTTCCTTTTCTGAGTTATGGTGGTTCTTCCTTAATAGGTAGTGCAATATTAGCTGGTGTAATATTAAACTTTACAAAAGTGAGATACGACAATGAATAATGAAAAAAAAATAATAATAATTGCAACAGGAGGAACTGGTGGTCATATCATGCCAGCGATAAGCTTATATTCTAATTTGAAAAAAAATAATTTTGAACCAATATTAACAACTGATTTTAGAGGATTCAATTTTATGAAAGATCCCAAAGAGTTTAAAATAAAGATTATTAATGCGTTAAGTTTTAAAAATAATAACAAAATTGTGTTTTTTTTTGAAACAATTTGGTCATTGTTAACCTCAATTATATTTTTAATTAAAAAAAAACCAAATCTAACAATTGGCATGGGAGGCTATTCATCCTTTCCAATTTGTTTGGCTTCTGTGATTTTAAGGGTTCCTTTGATTATCTATGAGAACAATTTACATTTAGGTAAAGCAAATAGAGTTTTGTCCTATTTTGCAAAAAAAATATTTTTAGCCCACCCCGAAATCGATGGTTTAAAATCAAAATTTAGGGATAAATCAATAAGAGTTGGCAATATTATAAGACAAGAGATATTTTCAAGTAATTTTAAAGATAAAGAAAATGATTTTTCTAGTCTTAAAATTTTAATTTTAGGTGGTAGTCAGGCAGCAAAAGTTTTTGCTGATAAATTACCGGACATATTTATCAAATGTAAAAAAAATGGAATAAGATTTGAAATTTTTCAACAATGCATTGCAAATCAGAATGAGGCGCTTCATAAAATTTATAAAGAAAATAATATTGATCATGAAATTTTTAATTTTACAAATAATATATTAGACTATTATGATAAAACAAACTTTGTAATTTCAAGAGCTGGCTCCTCTTCAATTGCTGAACTTCTTAATTGCAATAAACCAATGATATCCATACCGCTACCAACTTCCGCAGACAATCATCAATATAAAAATGCTGAATATTATGAAAAAAAAGGTTTTTGCGTGTTAATGAAAGAGGAAGAAATATCTGAAAAATTATATGAGTTGATAGAGTCCATACATAAGGATAAGTCGATACTAGAACAAATTGAAAAAAAACAAAGAGAATATACAGATAAAGATACTTACAATATTGTCAATTTAGAGATTGAAAAAATTATATGAAAATAAAAATTGGTCAAAAAGAAAAAATACATTTTATTGGTATTGGTGGAATTGGTATGAGCGGTCTCGCGCAAATAATGCGCACCATGGGTTTTAATGTTCAAGGGAGTGACTTAGCTAAGAATAAAAATGTAGAAAATTGTAAAGCCTTAGGTATTAAATTTTTTAAAGGCCACAAACAGAGCAATATAAAAGAGGCAACAATAATTGTTAAATCTTCTGCAATTAAAAATAATAATCAGGAAATTAAATCTGCAAAAAAAAGAAAATTACCTATTTATGAAAGAGTTGAAATGCTTTCTAATGTTGTAGCACTTAAAAAAAATATAGTAATCACTGGATCACACGGTAAAACTACGACAACTTCTTTGGTCGCAAAAATATTATCTATGACAAAACTTGATCCTACTATCATCAACGGCGGAGTTATAAACTCAATTAAAAATAATGCTAAACTTGGTAAAGGTGATTGGGCAGTTTTAGAAGCAGATGAGTCTGATGGCAGCTTTTTAAAACTACCAATTAATTATTCTATCGTCACCAATCTTGATGAAGAACATATTGATTTTTATAAAAATTATAAAAATTTAGAACAAAGTTTTTTAAAATTTATTCACAAAACTCCTCCAATAGGAAAATGTATTATTTGTTTAGATGATCCTAATATAAGAAAATTAAAAAAATCGATTAAAATTAAAAATTTTATTACATACGGCTTTCAAAAAGATGTTGATTATAGAATTGTTAACCCAAAGTATGCATTAGACAAATGTAAATTTGATTTAATATTAAAAGAATCTAATAAAGATAAAAAGTCAATTAAAAATATTACTTTGAATTTATTGGGAGAACATAATATTCTTAATGCCACTGCCGCAATATGTGTTTGTTTAAATCTTGGAGTTTCAATCCAAATTATAAAAAGAGCTTTAATGACGTTTTCAGGAGTTCAAAGAAGGATGACTAAAATTTTTTCATTAAGAAATAATACTTTCTACGATGATTATGCTCACCATCCAACTGAGATATCATCAGTATTAGAAGGAATAAAAAAAGTTTCAAAAAATAAAAAAATTACTTCTGTATTTCAACCGCATAGATACTCACGAGTTCAATCGTTGAAAATTGACTTTTCTAAATCATTTAAAAATTCTGATTGCGTTATTCTATGTCCAATTTATGCTGCAGGAGAAAAAAAAATTGGGAATTTTAATATGGAAAATTTTGCGAGACTAATAGCAAAAAATTCAAAAGTCCAAGTGATAATAATTCAAAACAAAGAAGAACTAGGAAAATATTTTCAAAAAAATCTTATTAAAAACGAAATTATAATTGGAATGGGGGCTGGGACTATTTCATCTTGGATGAGAAGTCTTAAAGATAATTTATTAATATGAATGCTAATAAAATAATTGAAAAATTCGAAAAAAATATTTTGATAGCAGAAAATATGTCAAAGTATAGTTGGTTTAATTTAGGTGGGCCAGCTGATATTTTTTTTAAACCAAAAGACAAAGATCAACTAATTAATTTTTTACAAGAAGTAAAAAATATAGATAAAAGCATAACCCTTCTTGGTGCGGGTTCCAATACTTTAATTAGAGATAAAGGTTGTAAAGGAATTGTAATTAAATTAAGTCCTAAATTTGCGAGTATTAATATATCCGAACCAAATATAATTGAAGTAGGCGCTGCAACTTTAGATAAAAATTTAGCAAGATTTGCTAGCGAAAATTCTTTAAGCGGTTTTGAATTTTTGTCTTGTATTCCTGGTTCTGTTGGAGGGGCCATAGTCATGAATAGCGGATGCTACGGAGACGACATTTCAAAAATAATTGCATCTGTAAAAACTGTAGATTTTCAAGGCAAAGAGCATGAGTTTAAAAAAAAAGATATAAATTTTTTTTACAGAGGCAATGACATGCCTAAAAATCATATAATAATTTCTGCTAAATTTAAGGGCACTCCATCTAAAAAAGAAGATATTTTATTAAAACAAAAAAGATTACTAGATGAAAAAAAAATATCACAACCAAGCCAAATTAAAACTTGCGGAAGTACATTTAAAAATCCTGAAAATCTAAAAGCTTGGAAATTAATAAAAGATTCTCAGTGTCAGCTAATTAAGTGTGGTGGTGCCTCTATCTCTGAGAAACACTATAATTTTTTTGTTAATGAGGGAAATGCTTCTTCTAAAGACATAGAAGACTTAATCAAGAAAGTTCAAAACCAAGTAGAAAAAAAATTTAATATAAAGTTAGACTTAGAGATTAAAATTATTGGTGAGCAATAACATGAAAAACAAAAAAAAAACTGTAATGGTGGTTTTGGGCGGCAATTCTAAAGAGAGGGAAATAAGCTTATTAACTGGGAAGGCATGTGCTAGAGCAATTAAAGATTTGGGATTTAATGTTGTTTATTTTGATCCAAAAAAAAATTCCTATAACACAATTGATAAAGAAAAAGTCGATATAATATTTAACGCTCTTCATGGAAAAGAAGGAGAAGACGGAATAGCACAAACTATATTTGAATATCTAAAAATACCCTATACTCACTCTGGAGTTATCTCATCAATGCAAGCGATGGATAAGATTATATCAAAAAAAATATTTATAAGAAATAAGATTAATACTCCTAAATATTCAATTATAAATAATAATGATAATTTACTTAAAAAATTAAAATGGATAATAAAAACAAAAAAAATCAACTTTCCATTAGTTATAAAACCAACCAATGAAGGCTCAAGTATAGGAGTAAAAATTTGCAAGAACATAACATCAGCTTTTAATCATGTAAAAAAAATGATTAGAAGTTATGAAAATTTAATAGTAGAAAACTTTATAGGCGGACAAGAGATTCAAGTAGCTGTTTTGAACGGAAAAGCTCTAGGAGCCATTGAATTAAGGCCAAAAAGAAAATTCTATGATTATAAAGCAAAATATTATTCATCAGCAAAAACCGATCACATAATGCCTGCAGAATTAGAAAAAAAAAAATATAATGAGGTTCTGAAAATAGCTGAAAAAGCGCATAAGATTTTGAAATGTGAAGGTGTTACCAGATCAGATTTTAAATTTTTTAATAATAAGTTTTACTTACTAGAGCTCAACACTCAACCAGGAATGACAAAACTTTCTTTAGTTCCTGAAATAGCTGCTCATTGTAAAATTACATTTGAGTTGTTAATTAAAAAATTATTGTTAAACTCAAGAATCAATAAATGAGTAAAAAAATAACATTTTTAACTTTATTCTTTTTTCTTTTGACCTTAACAACTTTTCAGCCAAATCATAAGCATGAAAAAATAGTTTTATTTAAAATTAAAGGCATAAAAGTTGAAAACTCAAATTATGTAAACCAAATTAAATTAAAAAATTATTTATATTATTTGTATGAAGGTAAAGACTTAGTCAATTTTAACAAAAATGAATTAAATTTAGTTACAAAAAAATTTGATTTAATAGAATTAATTAAAGTAAAAAAAATCTACCCCAATAAATTAATATTTACAATTTTTGAAAAAAAACCTATTGCGATATTATTTGAAAAAAAAGATAAATTTTTCGTTACAAGCAATAACGAAAAAGTTAAATATTTTGAAGATGAAAGGTTGAGCAATCTTCCTTTTATAATTGGAAAAAAAGAAAACTTTGTTTCTTTGTACAATACATTGCTTGATTTAAATTTTCCGATTAATAAAATAAAATCGTATAATCATTTTGAAGTTGGTAGATGGGATATTAATTTACAAGATAATCGTATAATTAAACTACCACCCATCAATTATAAAGAAAGTCTCATTGAATTTATTAAGTTGAACAAAAATGTAAACTTTGAAAAATTTAAAACGTTTGATTTCAGAATAAAAAATCAATTGATAGTGAAATAAATGTATGATTTTTCAGAAAAAAAACTTCTAATAGATATCAATGACCACAATTTTGTGTTAGTTGCTGGTGAATTTGACGAGCAATTAAATTTCAAGATAATTGATAAAGAAATTATTAAATCAAGGGGTATAAAAAACGGAAAAATTGATAATCTATCTGAGAGCTATGAAAGTTTATCTAAAGGATTAATTGCTTTAGAAAAAAAAACTGATTTAATATTTAAAACAGCAAATGTACTAGTTGATACTTTTGATATTGAGAGCATTAATGTATCAGGCTTTCAAACTCTTAATGGAAATCAAATCTTATCTGATGATATTTCATTCATATTAAATAATCTAAAGAATAAACTTACTCAAACTGAAAACCATAAAAAAATTATACATCTATTTAATGCGAATTATTGCTTAGATAGTAATTACTTAGAAAATATACCTATAGGATTAAGAGGAAACCTTTATAGCCATGAGTTAAGTTTTTTTTTAATAAACAGTAATGATTTTAAAAGTATTGTTCATTTACTTAATAAGTGTAACCTTAAACCTGAAAGAGTGCTGTTAAAAAAGTTTATTGAAGGTGTTCAATTAATTCAAAAATATAAAGTAGAAAGTTTTATCAAAATTAATATTCTTAAAAATTCAATAAATATAAATTTATTTGAAAACTCGTCATTTATTTTTTATCAGCATTTTAAATTTGGTTCTGACTTGATAAAAAGAGATGTTTCAAAAATATTGGAATTAAAATTTGAAACAATTGAAAAAATTTTTGTCAATACAAATTTTGAAAAGGTTAATAAGGATGGTCTGTTAGATCAAAAATATTTTGAGAAGGATAAATTTAAACAAATAAAATTAAATTTTATTTTAGAAATAATATTATCTCGAGTTAGCGAAATAGTTGAGATAATTCTTGAGAAAAATATTAATTTCAATCACTTAAAAAATAAAAAAATTATAACCTTTCTTAGTTTTGAAGATGTTTCTATTGCGAATAATTTGAATTATTATTTCAAAAAATTTTTGAAACATAAATCTGTTGATTATCCTATTAAAAATAACTACCATTTAGAGTTGATGGAAATATTTGGTGAATTGATAGGTAAGGGGTGGGATAAAGAAGCTCTACCTATGATAATTAAAAAAAAATCATTCATTTCTAATATTTTTTCCTCTTTATTTGACTAATATTTGTTTTTTTTTGAAACATTAGTTGTTTTAAGTATTATTCTTGATTTGTGTATACATTTGCAATGTCGAAAAACTTACAAAAAACTTTAACTCAAAAAATAAATATAGAGGGCATTGGCCTTCATAGCGGAAAGCTAGTAAACTTGAAAATTTTACCTGCTGAGGAAGACCATGGAATTAAATTTAAAAGAACCGACATTCCAGAAAATAATATTATCGAGGCTAAGTTTGAAAATGTTACTGATCCAGTTTTATGTACAAAAATTAAAAATCTAAAAGGAGTTACGATTTCAACAGTTGAGCATTTGATGGCTGCTTTTTTTGGAGAAGGCATAGATAATGTCTTGGTTGAAATAAATGGACCAGAAGTTCCAATCATGGATGGATCCTCTAATGATTTTGTTGAGGCAATAAGAAAAGTTGGAACGAAAGAATTAAAATCACCAAGAAAATTTATTAATGTTCTCAAAAAAGTTGAAATAAAAGATGGGACTAAATTTATTTCAATTGAACCTTTAAAAAATGATTTGATAGTAGATTTTGAAATTGTATATGAAAATCCTTTAATAAGAACAAGAAGAAAAACTTTTAAATTGAGCGATGGAGATTTGTCAGAAATATATGCCTCAAGAACATTTTGTCTCTATGAGGATATTGATTTTATTAAAAGCCAAGGATTAGCACAAGGTGGATCGCTAGATAATGCTATTGTAGTGAAAGGAAACGAAATTTTAAATGAAAATGGTTTAAGAAATAGACACGAATTTGTGTACCATAAAATTTTAGACTGTCTGGGAGATCTTATGTTATCTGGTCATAGACTTTTTGGCCATGTTAAAACTTCAAGAGGAGGACATGCTTTGACCAACAAACTTCTTATTAAATTTTTTTCAGATAGTTCAAACTGGTCTATAGAAAAAGAAAGTTTAATAGATACTAATAATAAAACTTCTATTGATACAAAAAATCCTCAATCAATCAGTGTTTAAATAAACATAATTTTACCTAGTTTAATTTTTTTGATATGTATTTAAAATGTATCAAAGATTAATTTTAATTTTCATTGTAATTTTTGTTTTTTCAAATTGTGCAAAAAAAGAGGAAGTTTCTATTAAACCTCCAAACGAGGAAGAAGCGTACAAAATTTATGAGGAAGCTTTAAATGCAATGAATATCGGCGAATTCTATTTTGCAGCAGAAAAATTTGCTGAAGCTGAAAAAATTCTTCCAGAAATAGAAGCTTCAGCCAAAGCTTCATTGATGTCAGGGTTTTGTTATTATTCCATTAATTTTTATGATGAAGCGTTAGTAAAGTTAGAAAGTTTTGTAAGAAGATATCCGGCTGACAAGAACGTTGCCTATGCAAAATATTTGATGACCATATCTTATTATGAACAAATTTTGGGTGAGGAAAAAGACATTGGGCCATTATTAAAGTCAAAGAGAATGATACAAAATTATTTAATTGAATATCCCAATACTGATTATTCGCTAGATTTAAAATTTAAACTTGGTTTAATTAGGAATCAATTGGCTGCTAAAGAAATGTATATAGCTAAATACTATATAAAAACACAAAAATGGATCCCTGCGATAAATAGATTAAATAATATTGTAAATAATTATGATGATACAATTTTTATTGAGGAAGCGTTACATCGTTTAGTTGAGATTAACTACAATCTTGGTCTTCTTGAAGAGTCAAAAAAAATCGCAAAAATTTTAGGATATAACTACAACTCTAGTGAATGGTATGAGAATTCATATTCTTTAATCAATAAAGATTACAAAATTGAGCAAAAAAAATTAAAAAAGGCCTCTAAGGATCAAGAAACGAGTTTGGTAAAAAAAATGATTAATAGAATATTAAATAAGTAATGAAAAAGAAAATAGATATTCAAGACGATTATAATAAAAAATTAGATTTACTAAAAAAATATGACCATAATTACTTTAATTTAGACTCCCCTCTTGTATCAGACTCTAAATACGATAAACTTAAAAGGGAACTTTTAAGTTTGGAGAAAAGGCATAAATTTCTTAAAAAAAAAATTTCCGAAGTAGAAAAAGTTGGAGCTCCATTAACTAAGAAATTCAAAAAAATCAAACATCTTAAACCAATGTTATCTCTCTCAAACGTTTTTAATTTAAAGGGAATGCAAGACTTTGTGTCCAAAATATCGAATTACCTAAATGTCAAAAATAAACAATTTGAATTTTCCTCAGAGTTAAAAATTGATGGTATTTCTGCTTCTTTAATTTATGAAAAAGGAGTTTTAACCAGAGGGCTCTCTAGGGGTGATGGAATTACAGGTGAGGATATCTTGGCGAATTTAAAGACAATAAAAGAAATACCAAATAAAATTACAGATAAAAATATTCCAAGAGTACTTGAAATTCGAGGAGAAGTTTATATTGGAAAAAAAGATTTCAAAATCATTAATAAAAATTTTGCTAATCCAAGAAATGCAGCAGGCGGATCTTTAAGACAAAAAGATTATAGAGAAACGGCTAAAATCCCACTAAGGTTTTTTGCTTACGGATTTGGAGTTATGGAACCTATGACCTTTAAAACTCAATCTCAATTTACTCAATCTTTGAAAAAATGGGGATTTATTGTTAATGAGAATAACAAAGTATTAAAAAGCTTGGAGCAAATTGAACTTCACCAGAAAGATATTGAGCAAATAAGATCTTCATTAGATTATGACATTGATGGGATTGTTTATAAAATAAATGATCTTGATTTACAAAAAAGACTAGGAAGTACCTCCAGCTCACCTAGATGGGCTACTGCTTACAAATTTTCTTCGGAAAAAGCTATCTCAAAAATAAAAGAGATTACTATTCAAGTTGGCAGAACTGGAGCAATTACACCTGTTGCTAAAATTGAACCAGTTAATGTAGGAGGAGTAATGGTTTCAAATGCTACATTACATAATGAAGATGAAATAAATAGAAAAGATATAAGAGAGGGTGACATGATAACAATACAAAGAGCTGGAGATGTAATACCTCAAGTCGTATCAGTTGATAAATCCAAAAGACCAAACAATTCAAGACCGTTTCGGTTTCCAGATAAGTGTTTGTGTGGTGGTTTAATAAAAAAAGAGTTTAATCCTCAAACTAAAAAGCTAGATGCAGTAAAAAGATGTTTGAAAGACTATGATTGTGATTATATTGCAGTTGAAAAGCTTAAACATGTAGTTTCAAAAGAAGCTTTTAATATAGATGGTCTTGGTAAAAAAGTTATAGACCAATTTTGGAAATTAAAATTAATAAAAAAACCTTCAGATATTTTTAGATTAAATTATTCCAAAATAGAGAACCTTGAGGGGTGGGGAAATTTATCCTGTCAAAATTTAGCTAAAGCTATAGACACTGCTAAAAATATTAATCTTAATAGGTTTATTTATTCAATCGGCATTAGACATATAGGTCAAGAAAATGCAAAAATTTTAGCTCAATATTTTAAAACTAAAGAAAAATTCAAAGATTTATATAATCCAAAAAAAAGAATTCAAATACTATCTGATCTTAAAGACTTAGATGGAATTGGGGAAACGCAAATTAATTCAATTGATAAATTTTTTCAAAAGAAAATCAATATTGAAATAATTGACTCTTTTATTTCAGAGCTAAATATTCTTAATCATAAGGATACTAATAAAACTGGAAAATTAAGTAACAAAAACATTATGTTTACTGGAGGATTCGAGAGGATGAGTAGATCAGAAGCAAAAACTATGACAGAAAATTTAGGTGGAAAGGTTTTAGGCTCTATCTCAAGAAAATTAGATTTCTTGGTGGTAGGAGAAACCAAACCTACTAAAAATAAAATTATTAAAGCCAAGGAGTTAAGAATAAAAATTCTTACTGAGTCCGAATGGTATAAAATATTAAATATTTGAGCAGGATTTCTTTAAGTCTTCTAATTGATAGCTATTCATAAACTTTTTTAACTTTGAATAAACTTTTTTGTGATAATTGTTTAACCAGTCAATTTCTTTTTTGTTCATCATTTTTTTTTCAATAAGGGATTTATCGATTGGTATAAGAGTTAAATCTTCAAAAGATAAATGATTTGTCTTTTGTTTTACAAATACAAGATTTTCTATCCTAATTCCGAATTTACCTTTTTTATAATAACCAGGCTCATTAGACAAAATCATACCAGGATAAAATTTTGATTGATTGTATTTTGATATTGATTGAGGACCCTCATGTACATTAAGAAAATAACCAACACCATGACCAGTTCCATGTTGATAGTCTAATTTAACTTTCTTTAAAAATTTTCTTGCAGCCAAATCAACAGTCTTTCCAAAAGTTTTGTTTTTTATTTTAAATTCGGATACAGAAATATGACCTTTAAGAACTCTAGTATAAATGTCTTTTATTTTTTTATTTTTAACATTGAGTGCCAAAGTTCTCGTAGCATCAGTTGTGCCATAGTAATATTGCCCACCCGAGTCAATTAAATACAACATTCCATCTTTTAATCTTTTATTTGTATGTTTTTTGGCATTATAGTGAACTACTGCTCCATTTGAACCGCAACTTGAAATAGTTGGAAAACTAAGAGACTTAAATTTTTTAAACTTTTTTTTAAAACTTAACAATTTTTTTTGTGCATCTATCTCAGTAATTTTACTTGAACCATAATTTTTTTTTAACCAAAAAATAAATTTTGTTATGGCAGCACCATCGTAAAGATGAATTTCCTTAGTATTATTTATCTCAATTTTATTTTT
>MDSV01211867.1_pt1 | contig 17432 bp, 7 predicted proteins | sample 810851 | NCBI WGS metagenome assembly MDSV01 (sample SAMN05326640, study PRJNA326480) | marine metagenome | isolation source: seawater | place: Atlantic Ocean: North East | collected 2012 | reverse complement strand
TTGTTCATGTCTATTACTGCTATTTCCATTCCAAAGTTTGCTAAACGTCCATCAAGAGGAGAAAGAAAGCTTGTCCAAGTAATATCAGTTAAAAGCGAACTTAAGGTTGAACCGTGTATGATTTCCACCATACCATCAGTGTCTAGTCGGCTACCGTTATAGTCGTGATCATTATTTTCAAAATGCTCATTTCCAAATCCAAAGATAATATCCGAAAATCCGTCTCCATTGATATCGCCAAGCTCCATGTCCGTTGGAATGTATTCCAATGTGTTGTCCCAGCGAGCGATCAAATAACTATTGCCATCTCCTAGCGAACCTTCACTTCGAGTTCCTCCAGGTATTAAATAAAGATCAAGAGTGTCATTATTGTTGTTGATGAGAACAACTAAATCCGTAAACCCATCACCGGTGATGTCTTTACCTCCTGCTGAGCCAACAATCTGACCTAAACCGTTATTTGTTGCATCTAACTCTCCATTTGGAAGAGTGTGACCAACTTCAAGGGTTCCATCATCTGCAGTGTCTCCATAATCCAGAACAATATAAACAGGGTTATAAAGAGAAAAATTTTCGGTGTAAGTTAGATTGACTTCTCCAAATTCATCTTCAAGAGAGAAGATTAAAGGTCTCACTGAGTCCGAAATACTGTAGTCTGGACCGTAAACACCATAAGAATAAGCATCCGTGCCTGCATGATAATGACCCGTGCTGGTTTCAAAATCTATTGCATTTCCAGCTTTAAGATAGACCGCTCCAGTTTCTTCATCAAATCTAAAGTTATTTGATACGTCAAACCCAGAAGGAGATTTAACCATTAGATTGTAAGACCCATTTTGATCATCAATGAGGTTGATAGAAAATAAATAGACTTCTTGTTCTGATTCTTTCTCAGCGACTTCTATGTGTATGGCATAAGAATTTGATTCAAACCAATTATTATTTGAATCTTTTAACCAGATTGAATCGTATGAAAATACTGTATTTTTACCAAAAATAAGCTGCGCCGCTTCCATTGCTTCAGACACATCATTTACAGAGACACTTAAGGCTGTTGTCAAAGATTCCCCTGAATCATTTTTTGCTGTTATCGTGACTTTATACTCGTTATCACGTTCATGATCTGCTTGAAAATCTTGTTTGAGCTTTAAAACCCCTTCGGATGTAATCTCAAAAAAACGTGCGTCTTCACCAGACAAACTGTATTCAATACCAGAAGTAGCAATACCTTCTGTTGAGATGGTGCCTATGGCAGCACCCTTTACATTTTCATCAAATTGATAGTTATCAAGTTTAACTTCCCCCACTAATACTGTGAGGGTTTGAGAGAATTCAGCACCTTGACTGTCCGTTACTGTTATTTCTATCGTAACCGACGGTTCTGAATCGTAATTAATACTTTGATCGGTTTTGAGCTTAAGAACGCCGTCTACTATTTCAAAGCGATCATCATTTATTGTGTATGTGAAGGTCTCGTTATTGTCATCATCGACAACCAAAACCTTACCAACATTCGCACCTTCTGAATTATTTTTTAAGCTGTTAGCCGAGAGTTGAATACTGCTCGGGGCATCATTGACGTCGTTAACCGTGATGGTAAAGTTTTTGCTGGTCACCAATCCTTTCGAGTCAGTGGCATTGATGGTGAAAGACAAAGTGTTATTGGCTTCAAAATTAGCACTGAAATTCTCTTTAAGCTTGAGTTGATCTTCAACTATCTCAAAGAAATAGCCGTAAGGCCCTGACAAGGTATAAGAAACGTCGTCTCCGTCTTCATCAAGACTACTCACCGTCCCAATCACAATGCCTTCAGAATTCTCATCGAGAACACTGGCGGAGAGTGTCAGTTGAGTAGGGGCATCGTTGACATCATTAATGTTAATAGAAAAACTCTGAGAGAAAGCAGAACCAGCCAGATCTGTAGAAGTTACCGACACTTCGTAACTGTCTTGGTTTTCGTAATTGGCACTGACGCTATTTTTAAATTTTAACTGTCCATTTATTACCTCAAAGAAACTGGCATCATCCCCTGAAAGTGTATAAACATGCTTATCACTCGCATCAACATCACTGGTGCTGATATCGCCTACAACAGCACCGTTTATGTTTTCGTCAACGTTATTGCTTAATAGAATAATGGCCGTGGGGTCATCATTGGTGTTAATGACGGTCAAAGTAAAGGTGTCTGAAGCGCTGAGACTGCCATCACTTGCGGTTATGATTATATCAACGGCTCCTACATCAGCATTCAAAGGAGTTCCAGAGAAAGTAAGAGTAGTGGCATTAAAAGTAAGCCAAGAAGGCAGAGCAGAGCCATCACTTAGTGTTGTAGTGTATGTCAGAGTATCGCCGTCTACATCACTGAAGGTGGTATCGGGGATTGTAAAACTCAGAGTGGCATCCTCATTTTGACTCTGGTTGGATAGGCCATTATTAAGAATTGGCGTTTCATTAACGTTAACGATCTTGACCACCACTTTTTCAACAACACTGGTCCCACTGGGATTCGTGGCCGTAACGGTTAGGGTATAACTATTCTTGGTTTCGTAATCAGTGGTGACGTCGCTTTTTAGTTTTATGGTGGTGCCTTCTAGAACAAAATATTGGGCATCGGTGCCTGATAGCACGTAAGTGATGTTCTCGTTACCAAAATCGGTATCCAATATGGACAAATCTCCCACCGTGGCTCCGGGAGTATTCTCGTTGATGAGTTTGTTGGTCATGGCGATCTTTTCATTAAGATCTTTAATGCTCACCACCAACGCTTGAGCGCTGGTATTTGTTCCATCACTCACCGACACTTCAATGTCGTAGAGATTGTTTCCGCCACTATCATTAGGGTCTTCGTAATCTGGGCTAGCTTTAAAACTCAGCATCCCCGTAGCTGAATCGATGGTGAATAAAGATTGATCGGCACCGCCCGTGATGGAGTAGGTGAGGGCATCTCCATCAGCGTCAATACCAACCAGGGTACTGACCGAGGTTTCGTTCTCGTCCATCACCAAAGTGGTTTTGCCGGTTATGATGGGCGCGTGATCGGTGATCAGACTGGGATTAAAATCTTGATCAACATCCCCCATTCGAATCACCGTAATGGTGGGATTATCTCCTGGAGTAAAAGTGGTTTCAGAGAGGTCTTTGCCGGTGTTATCATCCAAAAAGACCAGCTGTTGATTGATGGTTCGAAGCTCGCCTTGGTGTTGCAGAATCCAAACGGCATCCAATACGTCAACACCGCCGTCATTATTAACATCAGCCGCGGTTTTCTGATCGTCGGTTAAGGTTCGAAGTTCTCCTGCGTATTGTAGGATTTGAATGGCATCGACAAGCGAGATCGGATCATCGCCGGTCTCATTTAAACTGGCAGATAACGTGTAAGTATTTGAGGTTGAGGGGAGGGTAATTTGGCCGTTAGCATCGGTCACTAAGACGGTAACGGTACCGTCCGATTCGGTCATGACAACCTTCACACCCGCAATTGGTATGTCACTGTTGGAGTAAGTGAAAGTCAGGGTCATTAGATTACTTACCTTATATCATTTCAGTGAAATACACTGATTCGTTATTTAGAGGTTCTTCAAGATTTATCTCCATCAAGACTGTCTATTAAAGTCAGTCTTGAGGACATAGAAACATTTTATCCGATTTCAGAGCTGTACACTAAATCTTCCGTTAAGGAATCTTCGTAGTGATCCATCACTGAATTGGAAGTGCTTGAGTAAGTTGGTTTTACCGACTCTAAGTCAATGCTTATTGGGTCGCCCGAGAAGACGTCAAAGTTAAGCCCCAGACTGTCTGTTTCGAATCCCAAAAATCCATTAAGATCAACGGACTCAGCATCCGATTCACTTATGACTGCATCAGGGAGCAAAATAGTGCTTGAGTCGAATTCATTGGCCCAAAGGTTGGGGTCGGATAAACCCGTGCCATCCATTATGTCGATGTCCATACCGCTGTCATCCGTGTCATTATCAGTAATATCAGCGCTGTTATCGATGACCCTGGTTGAAGCCCCGGCAGCGGTATCATCGGTAACCGTTACTTGTATGTCTTGAGTGGTGTTATTGACTCCGTCAGAAACTTGAACGGTTACGTTATAAATATTATCAGCGTTTGCATCAACCGGTGCTTCAAAGTCAACGTCGGTTCTGACGATTGTAAATTGATAAACGGTTGTATCCACGCTGCTGTTGGTGGCATCAATACCGTCTTTGTCTCCACCGGTTAATTTGGTTTCTATGGTAATTGGTAAATCACCGGTACCAGCAGTTGCTGTGAATGTGATAGTACCTATTTTTCCTGCCTCCAAGGTGTTAGTCGAATCGTGTAATGAGAGCACTTTGATTCTTCCATCACTCAACAAAGATACCTGCTCGATGGAGCCATCAGCTGTTAGGTTGATGTCATCTTTAGTAAAAGAAATATTGGCATTGTCGGTAGAAAACCAAATGGTGTATCCCGATAAGGCTGCAAAATTAGCAAAAGCCGGATCAATCTCTATGTCCGCTGTGTAGGTTCCATCGCCGTTATCAATCATGTTGGTTAACGTAACGGGCAGATCGGTGTCAGTGGTTGATATCCCATTGGTTTTTGCTTGCAGAGTCAATTCACCTGTTGCAGAGTCTATAGTGAAGAGCCCTGCGTCATCACCGCCGGATATGGTGTAAGTTAAAGTTTCACCGTCAGCATCGCTAGCAGTCACGGTTCCGACACTGTTGGAGTTTTCAACCATGTTGTAAGCGCTGTCGCTTGAAATTACGGGACTGTTGTCGTTTAAATTATTGACGTTTATGGTGAAGTCTTCAGAAGTTGTTAGACCATCGCTATCAGTGCCGGTAACGGTGACGCTGTAACTCGTTTGAGTTTCATAATCCGCACTGATGCCACTCTTAAGTTGTAATTTTCCATCGACTATTTCAAAGGAATCAGCATCCGTTCCTGATAAGCTAAAAGTAACGCTATCACCAGCATCTTCATCAACAGCGGTTAGAGTTCCAATCTCTGCGGCTGCTGCATTTTCATCTACAGCATTGGCTGAGAGCGTAATGGAAGTAGGTGCTTCATTTAAATCATTGATGGTTATGCTAAAGCTTTGTGCTAAAGAAGAGCCAGCTGCATCTGTTGAAGTTACCGTAAGTGCATAGGTGCTTTTAACTTCAAAATTAGGTAATTGAGTACTTTTAAATTTAAGTTTCCCGTCGACCACTTCAAAAGAATCTGCGTCTGCTCCCGTTAGAGTGTAGGTATGTGTATCACCCACATCAACATCGGTGGTTGCGAGATCTCCAACCTCTCCACCGCTTACGTTTTCATCAACGGCCGAAGCTGAAAGAGTTAAAGCAGTTGGACTGTCGTTGGTATTAACCACGGTTAAAGTGAAAGTATCGTTGGTGGTTAAGGTTCCATCACTGGCAATCACTTTTACTTCTAAACTTCCAACGTTATCGTTTAATGGAGTGCCGCTAAATGTTTGTGTTGCTGCATCAAAGCTTAGCCATGCAGGCAAAGCTGAATCATCACTAAGTGTGGCTGAATAAGTTACTGTGTCTCCGTCTTCATCATTAAAGGTATTGGCAGGAATCACAAAGCTAAAGGCAGCATCCTCATTTTGACTTTGATCTGCAATCGCATTGGCAAGAGTTGGGGCGTCATTGATATCATTTACGGTTACGCTAAAGTCTTGTGAATTGGTAAGCCCTCCAGCGTCACTAGAAGTGACCGTTACCGAGTAACTGCTTTTGGTTTCAAAGTTGGCACTAGCGCTACTTATCAATTTGAGCTGTCCACCTACAACTTCAAAAGAGGCAGCATCCGTTCCAGAAAGAGTGTAAGTGTGAGTGTCATCAGCATCCACATCGGTGGTTGTTAAATCCCCTATAACGGCGCCTGCAGAATTTTCATCTATTGCCGAAGCAGAAAGAGAAATTGCAGTTGGAGTTTCGTTTACGTTTGTTACATTAATAGTGTAGGTTAAAGAAGCGGAATGATCTGCATCGTCAGCTGCAGAAATTGTTACACTGTAACTATCTTTAGTTTCAAAATCTGCTGAGTTTGCGTCTTTTAATTTCAACTGGTTGTTAACGATTTCAAACAATGAGGAATCATCACCCGATAGTGTGTAAGTGACATTTGTTGTGAAATCTGGATCGGTGATGGACAAATCTCCAACCACTGCTCCCGCTGAGTTCTCAGCGAATGATGTTGAACTGATTTGGATAGAGCCAACGAGCAAAGTGAATTCTTGAGTTAAGGCTTCTCCGGCTGCATCGGTCGTGGTGATCGATAAAACAATTGTGGTCTCTGTTGAATATTCAACCGTACTCCCTTCTTTTAGTTTTAAATTACCATCAACTATTTCAAACCTGTCATCACTGACAGTGTAAGTATGGGTGTCACCTGAATCCTGATCGGAAGTGGTAACTGCTCCAACAATGGCTCCGTCTATTTTTTCAGGCACGCCTAAGGACGATACATTGACTGCAGTAGGGGCGTCATTTGTGTCATTAATCGATATGGTGAAATCAAAAGACGTTGATGCACCTTCACTGCTTGCAGTGACCGTCATTGTGTAGCTTGATTTAGTTTCGAAATCAGCACTTACGCCGTCTTTAAGTTTTAATTCTCCGTCAACCACTTCAAAAGAGTCTGAGCCAACACCAGATAAAGAGTAGGTGAAAACATCAGTGGATCTAATGTCATCAATGTAGCTAGCCAAATTACCCACACTAAGTCCTGCTCCGTTCTCATCGATCGCCGTATTGCTAAGCGTCATACTTGAGTCTCTGTCAGACACCGTGACAACCAAATCTTGACTCACTACGTTGCCATTGCCGTCATCGACGGTCACTTGAACTTCGTAGCCGTTATCAGCACCAGTATCTGCAGCTGCTTCAAAATCTTGTTTTCCTGTAAAGCTTAATTCACCCGTGGAAGCATCTATTTGAAACAAGCTTTGGTCTGCTCCGCCACTTATTGTGTAGGTTAGTGTGTCTGCATCAACATCATTACCATCTATCGTTATAACAGTCGTAACATTTTCTTCAACCGTTACAGCATTAGCGGAATCTATAGTAGGGGGGTCTTGCGTGGCATTCACGGTCAAGCTTACGGTAGAGGAAGCTTCTCCTCCATTTCCATCACTTACGGTGTAAGTGAATGCTCCTACTGAAGCTAAGTCGCTCGACGCATTAGCATTTGGCGTAAAGACTAAACCGGTTAATTGATCAATCGTCAAAGAGCTGCCGGCAGAAACCGCATCACCTGCAGCTGTAAAAATAGTACCTCCCGTAGGAACAGAATCAACAGTAATGCTAAGAGTATCGGCAGTATCTGCATCAGTAGGGGCTGTAATCCCTAAAGCATTTGAAACAGAGTCCTCATCCATAGTTATTGTTGAGCTTGCAGCAGCAACAGGCAGTTGATTAGAAGAACCTCCGGAACTGCAACTGGCTAAAGTGATGGAAGCTAACGAGGGCAATAAGATTGAATTAAGAGACTGCTCACTTTTTTTCTTTATCTTCTGAGTTATTTTTTTCTGAAAAGAATTTTTTAATTCAAAGGAAGAAAATTTGTCTGTATTAGGTAGATTGTTCATGAATATTCCCGTGTGTTTAGTGCGATATTAACTTTACAAATAAGCCTTTACAGTAAAGGGTATATATTAAAAAATCAATGGGTACTTGAATTATTAAAGAAAGTAATTTTTTTTGAATTTCAGTTCTTATTAATTATTTAAAAAATTGATTTATAATTCACTTAAAAATCAATAATAAAAAGAATTATGACAGCTTATGCAAATGCCAAAGATAAAGATAATTCAAGGATCTATCTAGTAGCGGATACAACTAATGAGATTGATGAGTACTGTGCTGAACGTGATTATGAAATCTTGAGCCGACCGAAATACGTGGAACCGGGAATGGTTTGCCATCATTTTGAATGGGTGGGTACCAGATCGAGACCTCCAATTTGGACAATTTCTAGGCCATATTCAAAAAAATAATATTCACGAAGGGTAATAATTAATCTATTGTCACCACAACTTTGCCGATTACTTTTCGCTCTGAAAGAAATTCTATCGACTGTTTTGCATTTTGAAGAGTAAATTCTTTGCAAACGTGAGGTTTCAAGTGTCCTTCATCGGCAATTTCCCTTATGGCAATATTATTCTCAATACCTTTCTCTGGATCTCTTCTGCCAAATTCACCGGCCCTTACTCCAATTACTGAGAAGCCTTTAATTAGTGACATGTTGATCGGCAATGAAGGAATTCTCCCGCTAGCAAAACCAACTACAAGTATTCTTCCTCCCCAATTTATACATCTTATTGAGTGATCAAAGACATCTCCTCCTACCGGATCATAAATTACATCAGCCCCCCTTCCTTTTGTTATTTCCTTTACTTCATTCCTGAATTCAACTTTTTCATTTACATGAGTAAGAACGGTATGATTGGCTCCCCATTGCACTGTGTGTTCCAGTTTTTCTTTGGAAGTTCCGGTGGCTATTACGTTTGCTCCAAGATACCTCCCAAGTTGCACCGCCGCCATTCCTACTCCTCCAGTAGATCCATGAACCAACAAGTTCTCTCCCTTTAAGAGTTTTCCACGCCTCACCAAAGAAACATAAGCCGTCAGATAAGCAGTTTGGAATGACGCGGCTTCTGAAAAATTAAGATTAGAAGGTTTGGTTTCAACACTGCTCTCTCCCACCACAACGTATTCAGAAAAAGCTCCCTTACCCATTGCTCCAAAAGTAACTTCATCGCCTTCCTTTATTTTAGTTACTTTCTTGCCAATTTTTTTTACGACACCCGAACCTTCCATGCCCAAAACAAATGGCAGTTCAGGCTTGTGTTGATACATGCCCTTGGTCATGAGTAGATCAGGAAAATTTACTGAAGCAGCCTTAACTTTGATTAGAACTTCATGGTCTTTTGGATCTGAAAGCATTAGGGTTTCTATTCGAACAAAGGACATATCCTCGCTTAGCTTAGTGCAGACTAGCGCATTGGTTTCTATCATTTCAATTAATCGCTAGGTCCTGCCGGTCCCGGTCCTTCGTATTTATAGGCTTCTATTTTTTTAAACGCTTCTCTTTCAAAAAGCATATCGGTCCATCTTAAGATATTTGGTTTAAAAGCCTCATCTATTCCCAATGATCTTGCCAAGTAAAGGGCATAGCTCACACAAATATCAGCAATCGTGAATCGATTTGAACACAGATATTCCCTGTCTTCCAAGGTTGCTTCAAGTAATTTTAGCCGGGCTAAAAACCACCTTCTGTATCCTTCAGCTGCTTTATCAGCCACTCCAGGTTCTTGCAATGTGTATCGAATAAAAACCGTTTGAGGAAACGTGATGGTTGCATCTGAATGCGCAAGCCAATTCAGATAAGCAGGATAATCATCTTCTTCAACGCTAACTTTAAGATCCGTAGGTCCGTATTTATCAACAAAATATTGGCTAATTCCAACCGATTCGGTCATGCGCGCTTTTCCGTCTACTAAATACGGAATGGTTCCAAGTATATTAATCTTCATGTACTCAGGTTGCATGAATCTTGGAGGGAAGGGCATCATCTCAACTTCATATTCAAGTCCCATTTCTTCGGCAGTCCATATTGGTCTCATGCCTCTCGAGCCTTGCGTGCTATATATCTTAATTGTCATTATTTATCCTTAAAACTTTATTATTTTGTGTATTTAATTTTTCTGGTGTGATTGGATCCGTTCTTGCCCCAACCCATTAGACCATCAGCGACCACCAGTTTAGCAAACACACCACTGATAGTCTTTTTCTTAGTTTCATGATAATTCACCTCCCATATAACTATATTAGATGCTTTCTTTAAATTAAATAACCAGATGCTTCTGGTTTAGAATTTAATAAGAAATAACAAGCTTATTGAGAGATTTACCTTCTTTATTTTTTAACTCCAGTTCAATATTGTTTCCTTCTTCAATTTTAAGAATTCCATAATTGGGTTCATAAAACATCTCACCTACAAGAAATTCATCAGTTTCCTTATTGGTTGAATCCCAATAGAAAGATAGCCATGTCGGTAGGGGCTTATTAAGAGAAGAGGAAGTAATCTCATACAAATTACCCATCTTGTATAAACCTGCTTTATGTCGATCACCAGAGAGCATGACGACAGGTTTGTTCAATTCACCTAGGAGTTTAAAAAGTCTCTCTCTTTCATGAGGGAAGTTTCCCCATTTTTCAAATCCATGATTGGTTGCAATAATTTGAACGGATGAAGCCAATATAAGCACATCCATATCTGTTAATAATTGGGTCTCTAGCCAAGACCATTGGTCAACCCCCAGGATAGTTTTAGTTTTGTCTTTTGTTGGTGTTCTGTTTCTCTTCTCACCTTCTAAAGTAGATCTAAAATATCTTGTGTCTAAACCAATTATTTTTATTTTTTTATTATTCACGATTACATCTTTAGAAAAATAAACACCTTCATTCTTCGATCTCCTGTCAGCCTCTTTTATTTTCCAAAAGTCCAGAAACAGCTTTTGTGCTTGTGCTTTATTTTTGTAATCACCACCGCCATCATTCATTCCATAATCATGATCATCCCATATGGCATTAATTTCTATTTGGTTAAGCCAATCCGGTAGGTTTTCAGATTGCTTTTTATATGAAGATTGCATGTTTTCCAAAGATCCATTTTTCTTGTCTCCGTAGACATTGTCTCCAAGAAAGAAAAATTCCGTTAAGTTTTCTCTTTCGAGTGAAGACCATATCTCTACTTGATCACTATCTTGATCAAGACAAGAGCCCATTCCTAAAATAAAGCTATTATCTGATTGTGAGAAAACAGTTAAGGGAGTTACAAGTAGTAAAAGTCTGATTAATCGCATTGAATCAATAGTAAAATTTTAGATGTATTAAAAATTTAATTTTCTCCAGCTAATTCCATATTACCTTTATCTTACTGTATATTAATATCTTTGTTTATGTTGTATAACTCAGGCTCTTTCAAATTAGGAATATCCCTGTTCATTTTTACCTGTCTGTTATCTTGTAGCACTGAAAATAATTCCATGAAGCATCCAAATACAAAAAAAATTGAAATTAGTGAGACTATTTATGGGGAAGATGTAGACGATCCTTATCGTTGGTTGGAAGATTTTACTTCAGAAGAAGTAGAGCGATGGGTAGATATTCAAAACAATTTTTCTGATAATTTCTTTAGTAACAACTCTTATAAAGATATTATTTCTAAAAGTTTAGAAACGATTTGGGTGACTGATACCATGGGAATGCCCTTTGTTAGAGGAGGGAGAACTTTCTACTATTTTAACAACGGTAATTTACAACAAAGCCTGTTGATGGTTCAAGAATGCGAATCTTGCGAGGCAGAAATTCTTTTAGACCCTAATGGTTTCTCAACAGATGGAACCGTATCTTTATCGTCAGCAAGCGTTAGTCCCGATGGAAGGCTCTTAGCTTATTCCATCTCCGACGGGGGATCGGATTGGAGAACCTGGTACGTTCTTGATATAGAATCTAAAAAGAAACTAACCGATGTCATCAGGTGGTCTAAGTTTTCTTACGCTACCTGGGAATCTGACAGCTCAGGATTTTATTACCAGAAATACGATAAGCCTGACGAAGCTTTGGCTGATGTCAACAAAGAACCTAAGTTATATTTTCATGTGATTGGAGAGAATCAAGATAATGATCGAATAGAGTATGCTGATTCCAGCAAACCAGACTGGTCATGGGATATCTCGGTACCAAAAACAGGGGATTTTAGATTACTCAGCGTTAGCGAAGGGACCGATGAAAGAAATCTTCTCTTTATTAAAAAGAAGCCGGATGAATCATTTGTTCCAGTCATTAAAGAATTTAAAGGAGCCTTCAGGTATTTAGACAGTAGAGATAATATTTTTTGGTTCTACACTACTTTTGAAGCTCCAAAAGGCAAGGTGGTTAGTCTAACTTTCCTGGATGGAGATAATTTTCAATGGAATGATGTGGTACCAGAATCAAAAGATACTATTTCAGGTGTCAACCTCGTAGGAAATAAAATCATCATTAATTATCTTAAAGACACTTTATCAAACATTCAGCTCTTTGATTTATCGGGACAATATCTTTTGAATTTAGAAATAGAAGGCCAAGGAACTGTTCAGGGTTTTGATGGAGGACTGGAAGATAAATACACTTTCTTTGAGTTTGAAAATTTTATATCTCCACCTAAGATTTACCGACTGGACCTTTCTTCGCTTGAATATGAATTATTTTGGCAAATGAATGTTCCGGGCCTTGAAGAAGATAAATTGACAACCACCTTGCAATTTTTCTCTTCAAAAGACGGAACTAAGATACCCGTTCATGTTTCTCAACAAGCCGAACTGCAGGTAAATAAGGACACCCCAGTCCTTTTGTATGGTTACGGAGGCTTTAATATTTCGATCTTGCCTGCTTTTAGCAAAACTTTTTATACATGGATGAAACAAGGAGGGGTTCTTGCCATCGTTAACTTAAGAGGAGGTGCTGAATATGGAGATGGATGGCATGAAGAAGGAATGCTTTTGAATAAGCAAAATGTGTTTGATGACTTTGCATATGCTGCAAAGTTCTTGCATTCTAAAAATATTGGTTCAAGCGAAACGACAGTTAGCTTGGGAAGGTCTAACGGAGGTTTATTGGTGGCTGCTACCATGCTTCAATACCCAGAACTTTTTAAAGTTGCTATACCCCAAGTGGGTGTATTGGACATGTTAAGGTTTCATAAATTTACCATTGGCTGGGCGTGGGAAAGTGATTACGGAGCGCCAGATGAAGAAGAAGATTTTAAAAATTTATTGTCCTATTCTCCTTACCACAATATAAAAAAAGGAGCCTGCTATCCAACCACATTAATAACCACATCCGCCAGAGACGATCGAGTTGTTCCAGCGCACTCATATAAATTTGCGGCTCGTTTACAAGAAGGTCAAGGATGCAACAATCCTATATTACTGAGAGTTGAATCTAGGGCAGGTCACGGAGCCGGAACCCCAAAAGACAAACAAATCGAAGAAATAGCTGACCTCTACGGTTACGCGCTTTCTACTATACACAACGGAGCGCAATGAAAAGATGAGTAACGTTTATAATATTCCTGGCTGGATAGATAAAATTCAAGAAGAAATAATAGAGCCTGATTTACCCATAATAGACCCTCATCATCATCTTTGGCATGGACCTAGAGAAGAGATGGGAGAGAACAATCCTTATAGGTATTTACTGGAGGATTTATGGAACGACACTGGCAGTGGCCACAATATCAAGAAAACGGTTTTTATAGATTGTGGTCAGGAATACCATGAAGAAGGGCCTGATGCATTTAAGCCGGTGGGCGAAACTGAATTCGTTGTGGAAATAGCAAAAGAAGCTCAAAAAGATTCTTCTAAAGCACAAATTGCAGGAATCATTGGTCATGCAGATATGATGCTGGGTGACTCCTCAAAAGAAGTGCTGGAGGCTCATATTGAAAAAGGCGAAGGGCTGTTCAGAGGAATACGTCATTCAGGAGGTTGGGATGCTGATGAATCAGTGAAGAATGCCCATTCAGAGCCAACGGAGCAAATCTATTTAGAAGATCAATTTCAGCGAGGATTGGAGCAGCTCATTGATTTAAATATGGTCTTTGATACTTGGCATTACCATAATCAAATCAGTGACTTAACCGTATTAGCTAAAGCTCTTCCTTCACTTAAGATTGTTCATGATCATTTTGGAGGGCCTTTGGGCATAGGTCCTTATGAAGGACAACAGGATAAGATCTTTGGACAATGGAAAGACGACATCACTGAATTGTCTGAATGCCCTAATGTTTACTCGAAACTAGGTGGGCTGGCGATGCCAATAAACGGATGGAACTGGCACAAGAGAGATTTACCAGCCACTTCAGACGAATTGGTGAATGCTCATCAAAGGTACTATTCATACACGATTAATGCCTTCGGCGTTGAACGCTGTATGTTTGAGAGTAATTTTCCAGTGGACAAGCAATCCATTTCGTATCATGTGCTTTGGAATGCTTTTAAGAAAATGTCTGCTAATTTTTCTGAGGAAGAAAAAAAATACCTATTTCACGACACTGCTAAGAATTTTTATAGCCTTTAAGTTGTCGCTCACAAGAAATTTTTTTAATCATCGACTACAAACTGTTTTATTTCGGTGAAACTGTAAGTTTTAAAATTACCTGCTCGGTCTCTTAACGTTAATTCCACAACTCCCCAGGTTCCAGGTGCAGAGCCCTCAGGCAACACAATAGTTGCTGTATATTCAAACCAATTCAGGTCTACGTCGGTAGGAAAAATACTGCTATGTCTCGGTGAGTAATGATAATGATGTGAAGTGAGGCCTTGCGGGTCTCTGAATTTATAGGCCCCTATGGTATAGCCAGATATGTCGTCTTTAACTTTGAATGTAAAAGCAACATTAGTTTCGCCGTTGGGGTTATCAGGATTGGTTGGAGTTGCGGTTATACTGATATTGTTTAAATCTAGTTCAGGAGGGTTTGTGTCTGGATTTGTTGTAACTATACTAATTTCGGCTGCGGCTTCGTCAAGTTGGCCTTTAACACCAATACCTCCGGTCCATTGCCCTCCATCAATACCCTCCGGTATTGTAAAATAATTCCGCGTTTCATTGCCTGCATCATCAAACATCCTTATGTAGTTAAGCCTGTATTTACCCGTTGGCATGTAATAAGGCATTGGATACTCTAAAAGACAGTAATTGGGTTTGTAATCCCCGCTAAAATTTTGCGGGGAGTATTTTTCAAAAGAATAAGTATTAATATCTTCATCATTTAGGGCACCGTAACAACCTTGATTCTCTTTTGGGTGCACTTCATTGGTTTGCCACTCGGCTAAAATAAAATTCACACTTTGATTATCAATTATTTTCTGAGAGAGCTTCAAGGTCGCTGTATTTGGGACGTAAGCCGGGGGTGTGAGATCTTCTTGAGGGTTATTTACGTACATTCTCCAACCAAAATCATTTGCTCCATTCATTCTAAGATTGCCTACTTGATCAGAGAGAACTATTTGACTGGTTTGCCAAAACCCTTTTTTAGCATATTTAGACAGCTCATAAGTTCCTCTTAGGTTTGTGTCTATGGGACCTCCATTTATTGGAGATAAATAGAGATCAAAGAAAGTATCAGCCGAACTAAATATCCTCATTCTTACCCACTTTGCTCCTTCTAAATTCTTATCCAGAGCATGCAGTTGGGCTTCTACAGTAACGGTTTTATTTTCGTTTGGCTCACCAGTAACGCTAATTAAAAGACGTTTAATTTTTCCAGGGAAAACATAATCTGGGTACAGGTTATAAACTTCAAAGGTTAAATTTTCTTGGATAACTGAAAGATAAATGCTTCCTTGCATAATCTTGTCTCTGATAAATTCATATTTTAGTAGTGACCTTGATCTTAGTGCATCAGGATTTATGAGAAAAAAAGAAATTGATTCTGCCATGTCTTCATTGGGATTTTTCTCGTGTGCATACGCACTAACAAATTCAGTTTGTTTCGTAGTGCACCAGCCTTCAGAATTTTCTGAACATTCATACCAGCCTCCCAACTCTATCCAATCTTGCTTAATTGTTGAGTTAAAAACTTTTGCCCAAAGGAAATGAGCCTTTTCATGTAAAATTAATCGGTGCATGTACTCAAGGCTTAGATTTTTGAAAGCTGATTCCATGAATTCAATGTAACCAGCAGTGTCCCATGCAATAGCAGGAGCTAAAGGATAAACCGGAGATTGAGTACCATCCAGTCTTCTTACAAGATAATTTAATCCTTCAATTTTATGCATTCCTTTAGGCATTTCTTCGAACATATTAATTATTTCAACTAGCTCGGAAGGGTGGAAGTCTTGAAACCTTGAAGAGGATTCTCCTGAAACTGTTAAGGTGGAGTAATCCGGTATATCAATACTCACACCATACCTTTCGGTTAAGATTTTTTGAACTTTTGTCTTGTCATTGCCGTTATCAGTTATAAATCTGATCAAGGCATGATGTAATCGATTAGAAAAAAAGATACCTTTTTTCCCTTCAACCAATGCAATTCGTGGGTTTGCGTTAGCAAAAACTATTGAAGAGACAGTAACGATCTTATTACCATCTGAATCTTTAATGACAGATACGTCATTTGTTAACAATTCATCGGTTAGCGTCCATTTGCTGTATTCTCTATAGTCAGTATTTTCATCCCTGACTTCTCTCAGAGGGATTTTTTTTATCGTTTGATAAATTGCATATGCCGATTCGTTATCCCAAGCCTTATCAGGAGCATCAGCTAATATAATTCCATATTCGGTGTAAAGAGACTCTGCAAATGAAATTTCAGGTATTGCAATCTTCTCATTTAGAAACGTTATTTCAATTGGTTGATTAATATTAGCTGAATAGTCTGAACCTGATGTGGTTTGATCTTCTTCCCAACAGAAGTTAAATTCATTTGATGAGGATAATTGTGAACGAAAAGATTCGCATGATGAATTTGCTTCCGTAGGAGTTAATATTTCAATTGGAACAAAGTCCTGATCCACATCACCTTTGCGGACAACTTGGATTTTAGGAACATCACCTGGATTGAAAATGGTATTGGAAAGAATCTGACCAGTGTTAGCGTCTAAAAAAGTTAGGCTAGAATCCAACGTTCTAAGCTCTCCTAAGTGTTGCACGATCCAAAGGGCATCAAGAATGCCTACTTCGCCGTCATTATTCACGTCGGCGGCTTTGAGTTGATCTGCGGTTAGTGTCCTTAATTCCCCCGCGTATTGAACAATTTGTAAGGCATCTACGAGTGAGATCGGGTCTTCGCCAACTTCAGATAGACTAGCGCTCAAGGTGTAAGAATTTGCGGTGGGAGTGATAATAATTTGACCGTCACTATTTGTAGTGAGGTATGTTATTGTTCCATCAGATTCAGTCATGATTACTTTGACCCCCGAGACGGGCGAATCACCGTTTCCATAAGTGAAGCTAAGCGTTGAAACCGTAGCTTGGTTTATAAGGATCCCCGTATCAAGTCCTAAGGTAACAAAATCCAAACCCCCGGTTTGATTGACTTCAATGCTGGCCACTTCTTCCAACCAACGGGTTGGATCCAAAGGAAACGCATCCACGCCACCTTGATTGGTATAACCGTCACCGTCCGGATCAATAACGAGAGCAGGCACTTCATTTTCACCGTTGAGGTTGTAACCCCAACAGGTCACGCCATCAGGCGCTAGCGCACAAGCCGATGATTCACCGGCACTCACTTGTGCAGCATTCTCAATGAGAGGAGGGGATCCAAAAGTAACATCGTTCTGACACACGATGCCACTCTCTTCAATGGCACAAGCTGATTCATTCAGACTCGGTTTACCGATCAAGCTCTCTTGATTATCACCCCAACAAATCTCT
>MDSV01221780.1_pt1 | contig 17434 bp, 20 predicted proteins | sample 810851 | NCBI WGS metagenome assembly MDSV01 (sample SAMN05326640, study PRJNA326480) | marine metagenome | isolation source: seawater | place: Atlantic Ocean: North East | collected 2012 | reverse complement strand
GCTAGAAATATTGATGGGAAGGTCATTTTGTACGGTGATGAAATAACCGGTTCAATGAAATATGCTATAGAAGAGACAGAAAGAAGAAGAAGAAAGCAAATAATTTTTAACAAAAAAAATAATATTTCTCCAAAAACAATCAAAAACAAAATTACTGATATTCTTGAAGATTTTGGGGATAATAAAATTGAAGAATCTGATATTGGAAAAAATAAAAAGACAATCAAACAACATATTGAAGAAATCACAAAAGAAATGGAACAAGCAGCTATTAATTTGGAATTTGAAGAAGCGGCAAAATTAAGGGATAGAATTAAATTTCTTCAAAAAAAAGAACTTGGTTTACTATCAATCATTAAAAAATAAATTTTTATAAAATGAATTCTAAAATATCTACTAAAAAAGAACCAACTTTTTCATCAGGCATCTCTCTACTTAAACAAGAGTTAAAAACTATTCCTTCTAAACCTGGTATATATAAGTTTTTAGGTGAAGATGAAAAAATTCTTTATATAGGAAAAGCTAAAAATTTGTATAAAAGAGTAACATTTTATACTCAACCAAATAGACTTAATACAAGATTAACTAAAATGATTAAAAGTTTTCATAGCCTTCAAGTCGAAATTACTAATACAGAAATTGAAGCATTACTTTTAGAGTCTAATTTAATTAAAAAATTTCAACCAATTTTTAATATTTTGTTAAAAGATGATAAAAGTTTTAGCTCAATTTTTATTTCTACAAAAAATAATTTTCCTCAAATCACTTCCCACAGAGGTGCTAAAAATAAAATAGGAGAGTATTTTGGTCCTTTCATTTCTAAAGGAGCTATTTTTAAAACATTGGAAACAATACAAAAAATTTTCTTATTAAGAAATTGTTCTGACAATATTTTCTATTCTCGAAAAAGACCTTGTCTGCAATACCAGATTAAAAGATGCTGTGCTCCATGCGTAGATTTAATAAATAAAGAAAATTATAGAAAAAAAGTAAATGATGCTATCAACTTCTTATTAGGAAATACAAAAGAAATAAAAGAAAATATTGCTGAAAAAATGAGAATAGAATCGTTTAATCAAAATTATGAGAAAGCAGCTATTTACAGAAATAGATTGCAAGCTCTATCTGATATTACTGCTTTTCAAACAATAAATAACGAAAAAATTGAAGACTTAGATGTTATAGTAGTAAAAAAACAAAATAGATTTGCAGTTGTACAAACTACAGTCTTTCGCTCTGGAAGTAATTATGGATCAATACAATTCTTTCCAAAAATAAATTCAGAGAATACTCATGAAGAAATCATTGATGCTTTTATTAGTCAATTTTATCATAAGCACCCACCACCAAAGTTAATCCTTGTAAACTTTATCCCCAATAATAAAATTTTAATAGAAAGCTTTCTTACAAAGATTTCAAAATCAAAAACTATTATTCAAATACCAAAAAGAGGATTAAAACTTGAAATTCTTAAAAATAGTATGAAAAATGCATCCGAAATTTTAAACAGAAAAATTTTCGAAAAATCTTCTAATAAAAAGAATTTAGAATTGTTTGCTACCAAATTTCAATTAAAGTCTAATGTAAGTAAAATTGAAGTATATGATAATTCACATACACAAGGCAGTTATCCTGTGGGGGCTATGATAGCATTTTCTGAAGAAGGTTTTCTAAAATCGTCTTATAGAAAATTTAATTTTGTAAATTCTGAAAATAATAACTCGAATAATAAAATAAATGATGATTATTTTATGATGGAAGAAATAGTAAGCAGAAGATTTAAGAAAAAAAATAATTTAACTTTTCCTGAGGTGGTTATTATAGATGGAGGCAAAGGACATTTAAAAGCTGTATCAAAAATAATTAAAAATTTATCATTAAAAAATATATTTTTATTGGCAGTGGCAAAAGGAAAAGATAGAAATGATGGAAAAGAAAATTTTTATGTAGATGAAAATAAATCTGTGGAAATAGATAAAAATGATCCATTAAGATTTTTTATTCAAAACCTTCGTGATGAAGCGCATAGATTTGCAATAGGTGTCCATAGAAATAAAAGGAAAAAGAATATGTTCTTAAGTCCTTTAGATGAAATTAATGGAGTTGGCTTAAAAAGAAAACAAAGTTTACTTAACTACTTTGGATCAGCCAAAGCTGTTAAAAAAGCAAGTTTAAACGATTTACTTAAAGTCCCAAATCTAAATAAAAAAACCGCTAATGTCATTTACAATTTTTTTAATGATAGTTAATTAAAATAGTTTAAAATATTGTCTCATGGGAAAAATTTTTAAAAAGACCTTACCAAATATACTAACATCCTTTAGGTGCCTAAGTGCAATTATTGTTCCGTTTCTGATAGTTTATGGCGATGAAATAGGGGCTATAATAGCCCCAATAATATTTATAATTGCTAGTATAACTGACTTTTTTGATGGTTATTTTGCAAGGAAATACAACGTTATATCTAATTATGGAAAAATCATTGATCCTATCGCGGACAAAATGCTAGTTGTTGGAACTTTATTTGCTTTGTGTTCAGAAAACTTTTTTAATTATTATTATACTTTTATTCCAGCTTTTTTAATTATTCAAAGGGAAATACTTATAACAGGCCTTAGAGAACAAGTTACCAAAGATAAACAAGTTCTTAAAGTATCAATTTTGGCAAAATGGAAAACTACAGTGCAAATGACCGCATGTTCATCTTATTTAATATTAAGATCACATGAATACTTTTTTAATTTTATTATAATTGAATATATCTGTATTATGTTGATTTGGTTTGCTGCTTTTATTACAATTATTACATGTTTCGATTATTTAAAAAAGGTTTGGTCTAATTTGTAAAAATTAAATCATTTTGATTATATGATTATAAAATATTTTTCATGGGTTAGAGACTTAGCAGAGACAGCTGAAGAAAGTATAGAATTGCCTGAAAGTATTCATGACGTTGAAGGTTTAATTAATTATTTAATTAGCAAAGATAAAAAATATGAAAAAGTTTTTTCCAAAAAAGAGTTAATTAAAATTGCTGTTAATAAAGAATATGTAAACACCTCATCAAAAATATATAAAAATGACGAGATCGCATTTTTTCCTCCTGTTACTGGTGGCTAGATATGTCGCTACTCATCCCTAGAATTAAAATTCAACAAGAGTTATTTGATGTAACTTTAGAAAATGATAATTTAATTTTAAATAATGCTGGAGCCCTTGTAAACTTTGTTGGAACAGTTAGAGGTGATTTAGAAACTTCAGAAAAAGTTTTATCTATGACTTTAGAACATTACCCAGGTATGACAGAAAATGAAATTTTAATTATAGCAAATAAAGCTATTAAAAAATGGGAGCTGGAGGGAATAACAGTAATTCATAGAATTGGAAAACTCTTTCCAAGTGAAAAAATCGTATATGTTGGTGTTAGCTCTAGACATAGACAAAATGCTTTTGATGCATGTAATTTTATAATTGATTGGCTCAAAACAAAAGCTCCTTTTTGGAAATCTGAAGAACTAGAAAGAACAAAAAAATGGGTTCAGACTAGAAATGAAGATTTAATAGCTTTAAAAAAATGGAATGACTAAATAACTATTTGTTAACAAGTGTAGTATAAGAATCGATTAACTTGTGAGAAATCTGACCTGGTACGAATTTGTAAACTCCTCCTATTTCCTGGACAGGAGTAACTTCAGCCGCTGTTCCAGTTAGAAAACATTCTTCTGCCTTTTCCATTTCCTCAGGCAAAATAGATCTTTCAATCGTTTCTACACCTAATTCTTTGGCCAAGTGTATTACCGTCCTTCTAGTAATACCATCTAAAAAACAATCTGCTTTTGGGGTATGCAAGTTTCCATCAGGCATTTTAAAAAAAATGTTTGCTCCAGTAGCCTCTGCTACCTGACCTCTCCAATCTAACATTAAGGCATCACTATAACCCTTTGCTTCAGCCTCGTGTTTTGATAATGTACAAATCATATAAAGACCTGCTGCTTTAACATGAACTGGCGCTGTTTTAGGGTCTGGTCTTCTCCATTTTGCTATATCAAGTTTAATACCTTTCATTTTTTGTTCTGGATCAAAATAACTAGGCCAAGCCCATGCAGCTATAGCAACATTAATTTTAGTAGTTTGCGCAGATACAGCCATCATTTCACTTCCTCTCCAAACTACAGGCCTAACATATGCATCTTCAAAATCATTTTCTTTTATCACAGCATCTTTAGCGTCAAGAATTTCTTGAATAGAAAATGGTATTTTCATATCCATCGTTTTAGCTGCATTAAATAATCTTTCTGTATGCTCCTTAGATTTAAAAATTTTACTATTATAAGATCTTTCGCCCTCAAATACTGAGCTAGCATAATGCAAACCATGATTAAGCACATGTACATTTGCTTTTTTCCAATCTATTAACTCGCCATTAAACCAAATTTTTCCTTCTCTGTTTTCAAACGATTGATCCACTAAAACCTCTTTTATTTGAATGTAATAAAATAATGTAATAACAAATTACAAGAATTTTTTGAAAATTGTAACTAATAAATTTATTATATTTTGTAAAATAAATTTGCTTTAATTTTGATATAGATAATATATTTAACTAATAAGTAAAATAAGGAGAAAGTAAATATTTTGGAAATAAATCCACATATACTTATTATAGATGATGATGAAAGATTAAGAAAATTACTACGTAAGTTTCTTTTAAGTAATCAATTTTTAGTTACTGATGCAAAAAATACTATTTATGCCAAAAAAATTATGAATAGTATAATCTTTGACTTAGTTGTATTAGATATTATGATGCCAGGCCAAAATGGCTTAGAATTTTTAAATGAAATTAGAAAGAATAGTAAGATACCAGTATTGATGTTGACTGCAATGTCTACCCCAGAAAACAGATTAGACGGTCTTGAAACTGGAGCAGATGATTACATGACAAAACCCTTTGAACCAAAAGAACTTTTACTGAGGATTCAAAATATTTTAAGAAGAAATGTAAATTCAATAAATTTACAGAAGACAAATTTAGATTTAGAATTTGGCCCATTCTTTTTCAATTTGGATACTCAAAACCTTTACAAAAATGGTATGTCAGTTCATTTAACAACATCAGAACAAAACTTATTAAAGTGCTTTGCTGAATCACCAAATAAAGCACTTTCTAGAGATAATTTAAATAAAATGCTTGGTAGTAAAATGGAAATAAGATCTATTGACGTAGCAATTACTAGAATAAGAAAAAAAATCGAACAAGACCAAAAATATCCAATTTACTTGCAAACTGTTAGAGGGATTGGTTGGATGCTTCAAACACATAATTAATAAAAGAATTGAATAATGAGATTATTTGAATGCGTTTAAGAAATATAACACCTAAAAGTCTATTTGGCAGAATGTTAGCCATTATTCTTATACCAATTATTTTAGTACAAATAATCTCCGTTTTTATTTTTTATAAAAGACATTGGGACTCCGTTTCAAGACATATGTCGAGTAACCTAGCAAATGATCTTGGTTTTTTAATGGATGAACTAGGCCCAAGTCCATCAAACAGTCAAAGAGCTCTCTCAGCTACACGAGCTAGACAGTATTTTGGCATCATTTTTTATTGGTTTGAAGGAGGTATACTAAAACCAAACCAAACTTTAGAAAATAAATTTAAAAATTTCAATTTAGCCTTTCAAAATAGAATAAAAAAACCTTTTTATTTATCAACAGATGAGAATACAGGTAGAATTATTATTGATATTCAGCTTGCTAATGGAATAGTTAGAATGAATGTAGATAAAAAAAGGTTGTTTGTTTCCACTGGATTAACTTTTATCATGTGGTCGATAGGGTCATCTGTAATTTTATTTTCCATTGCTATCATTTTCTTACGAGGTCAAGTAAGACCCATTTTAAGACTAGCTCAAGCTGCTAGACAGATTGGTTTTGGAAGAGATGTTACAAATTATCAAATTGAAGGAGCTACCGAGGTAAGACTAGCTGGTAGAGCTTTTCAAGCTATGCGTCATAGATTAAAACGGCAAATCACAGAGAGAATGGATTTATTAGCTGGTGTAAGTCATGATTTAAGAACTCCAATTACAAGAATGAAGTTACAATTAGCAATGAATGAACAAAAAAATGATAAGAAAAAAGACTTGGAAGAAGATTTAAATGAAATGGAAAAAATGATTGATAGTTATCTAGATTTTGCTCGAAACGAGAGAGAGGAAGAAATGGTTGAAGCAAGTCTGTTTAAAATAATCCAGCAAGCAGCTAAACTTTCTGATCCCAAACAGAAGAATATTCATATCATACCCCCTGCAAACGAAATCCCAATATTTCCGATGCAAGTTAGATCTATAAATCGTGCATTAACAAATTTGTTTGATAATGCAGTTAAATATTCTGGAAAAACTAATATTACTACTCAAGTCTTTGATGATCATTGTGAAGTTTTTATAGACGATAATGGACCAGGTATTCCAAGAGAAAAAAGAGATGAAGCTTTGTTACCTTTTAATAGACTAGAACATTCAAGAAACAAAGATACTGGAGGGACAGGACTAGGCCTATCTATTGCAAATAACTCTATTTTAGCTCATGGAGGTCAACTTTTCCTTGATGAAAGTCCTCTAGGTGGGCTTAGGGTAAAAATATTGCTCCCGTTATAATTTATTAAATTTCATCGAAAATAATATTTACTTCAAATAATTTTTTCAAATCGTTATCAACTGTTCTCATTATTAAATTTATATTATCTTTATCATCTTTCAAAAACATATTCATATTCTTTATAAATAATGCGTTAAGCAAAATAGCCCGCAAGTTCAATTTTATTAATTGACCCTTATCACCTGAAAATTTTAATAATTTTAACATAAAAATATGATTGTCTAAAAATAAAAGGTTGAAATTTATAAGTTTATCATTGAAATTTTTGCTCAGTTTTAAAATAGCATTTTTATATTTATATAATTCCTCAAATCTAAGAAAAATTCCTTCTAATATTTTTTCAAAGTTTGTTAATTTTTCATTTTCAATTTCTTTTTGAAATTTAAGCAAAACACTTTTGTCTAAATTTTTTAAAAAAATTCTCATGAAGTATAGATTGTTAGTTCGTTCTTCAAAGGGATACAAAGATTGTAAAATACTAGATTTTAATTTTAATTTTTTAGAAATATTTTTTAATGAATAATCCTTTTCTTCTGGATCCATTATTAAATCTATGAATTTATCAACTACTTTATTTTCAATTTGTTTAAAATCCATTGATTAAGTCTCAAACTCTATTTAATTCTTTTGCTTTCAATACAGCACTTTTTATTGCCTCAAACATAATTTTATCAAAACCATCATTTTGTTTCATCAAAACAGATAATGCCGCCTCAGTTGTACCTCCTGGGCTAGTTACGTTATTACGTAACTCTGAAACATTTTTTTTTGTTTCTTCTAAAAGTTTTGCAGAACCAATGAAAGTTTGAACTGCTAAAACCTTCGCATCTTTTTTATTCAAACCAAATTCTTGTCCAATTTTTAACAAAAGTTCAGTTAAATAAAAAAAATAAGCAGGACCTGAACCTGATATTGAAGTAACTATATCTATTAAGTTTTCTTTTTTTAGCAAAACTATTTCGCCAATTGATTTTAACATTAAATTTATAACTTTAATTTCTTTATTTAAAATATTTTTTGAGTAAAATATCCCAGTTATGCCTGTTAAAACAGAAGCAGGTAAATTTGGCATTGCTCTCACAATTTTTATTTCCTTTGCAATTCTATCTTTATACCATTTTGTTGAAATGCCAGCAGCAACGGTAACAAAAGTCATATTTTTTCTATGCAGTTTATTTAAATACTCAACTATACTTAATAATTGCTGGGGTTTAACAGCTATTAAAACAATATTTGGACTTTCTTTAATTAAAAAATAATCTTCAAAGCTTTTAAAAAAATTTATTTTATTTTTTTCAAAAACACTGGAAACATTTTTTTTTTCTATAACAGAAATTTTTAATTTTAATCCTCTTTTCAACCATCCTTTGACAAGAGATGAACCCATTTTTCCATATCCAACTAGTAAAATTTTATTCATTATATTTTCTAAATTTAAGCATTTCCGTGAGTTTCACTGAGTAAACATTCTTCAATATATTCAATTTGACTTTCAGTATATAGTATCTGATGCATCCCTAAGCTCATTTTTTTCGATAAATTTTCAATTTCACACAAACTATTCTTAATCAACTGAAAAGGTATATGAAAATTTAAATATTTGAAGTTTTTATCCAAACAGTATGAATAAATTACAATTTTTTGTTTTTCATCAATTAAAAAAGAGCCCTTTATACATAGTTTATTTAATGAACTTACTAATTGATATAATTTAAAAATTTTTTCTTCTGGAAAATCTATTTTAGTATAATTAATCAATTTTACTGAATTATTATTAAAAAAATTAACTTTTAAAATAAATTCATCAATACCAATAATTTTTTTACTTAAGATAAATGATTTATTAACAAAATTATTTTTCCAAGAACTTACTTCAAGAAAATTAGAAATTAAACTTAAGAGAATAGTATCTGTCATACTAAATATAGTATACAGTTATAAATATATATACAACTTATTGATATATAAATTATTTATTTTTTTTTAAAAAATTTATTTCAGCATACAACTGATTTACTCTATCTTCTAAAGCGTGAAAGTCTTCTCTTGTAACATAACCTTTAGAGTTGATTATCTTCTTTATCTTTGTATGAATTAAATTATCTATTTCATTTTTTAAACCTGAAAAAGTTGAAAGAAAACCAGAAGTTACAGATTTTATATCTTTTAAAAAAATATTTTTTTTATCCATTTTGCTCACTTTAATTTATAAAAATTTATATTAATCTTATTAAATAATAAATTTACAATTAACAATATATTTATATCCTTATTACTATGAATTTTCCAGATATACATCCTATCGCCATAAGTATTGGTCCAATCGATATTAGATGGTACTCTTTATCTTATATTTTTGGTATATTAATTAGTTGGCTGTTAGTTAGTAACTTTTTAATAAAATATAAAAAAAATGTTTCCAGAAAAATAATTGATGAATTATTAAATTATTTAGTTTTAGGTATAATTATTGGAGGAAGATTAGGTTACGTTTTCTTCTATAATTTTGAATATTATTTTTTTTCACCTCTTGAAATTCTTAAAATATGGAAAGGAGGTATGTCATTTCATGGAGGGTTAATTGGAATTATAATTTCTATATTTATCTTTACAAAAAAAAGAAAAGAACTTTTTTTTGATATTACAGATCTGATTGCATTAGTTAGCCCTATTGGAATATTTTTTGGTAGAATAGCAAATTTCATTAATGGTGAGTTGTATGGCAGGATTACTGAAAGTAAATATGGAATTATTTTTCCTAATGGTGGTAGCCTTCCAAGACATGCCAGCCAAATATATGAAGCTTTTTTTGAAGGAATTATACTTTACTTAATCCTTAATATTTTATTTTTCTATAGTAAATTTGGAGTTTTAAAAGGATCTATTTCAGGAATGTTTTTGTTTTTATATGGTTTTTTTAGATTTTTTATAGAGTTTTTTAGAGAACCTGATTACCACATTGGATATATTTTTAAATATATAACTTTAGGACAAATACTTTGTATCCCAATGATAATAGTTGGCTTACTAATTATGATAAATAGCTTTAAAAATAAAATATATGCAGAATTTTGATATAATAAAAAAAATTAAAAGTAAAATAGATGTAAAAGGCTACATCACATTATACGAATTTCTTAAGATATCCCTTTATGACAAAAAATATGGGTTCTATAACATTAATAAAGAATTAATTGGTAATAAAGGTCACTTTATTACTGGACCAGAAATTTCTCAAATGTTTGGAGAACTAATAGCCGTATGGTTAATTGATTTTTGTACAAAATTAAATTTTAAAAAAATTAATTTAATTGAACTTGGTCCAGGAAATGGAACATTAATGGGAGATATATTAAGAGTAATTAAAAATATTTTTGCATTTAATCTTGAATTAGATTTACATTTTTTAGAAAAGTCTCCAGATTTAAAAATTAAGCAAGAAAAGTTAATTAGTAAATATAATTTAAGCACACATTGGCACAAAAACTTTGATTCATTAGAAAAAAAAATTAAAAACTTACCATCAATCTTTATTGCTAATGAATTCTTTGATTGCCTTCCAATACAACAATATAAATTGATCGGAGATCAACAATGGAATGCTAGTGATTGGAAAAAAGTTTGCATAAAATTTGAAAATAATCAATTCTGTTTTAAAAATTTATCTCTAAACAAGAATGAAAATAATTTAATAGAAAAATATCTAAATAATTTTAAAGATATATTTCATGACAAAAACAAAGTAAGATTTTTAGAGTTTTCCCCCGTAACGAATGAAATAGTATCAAAAATATCCAGACTAATAAAAGAATTCAATGGTGGTGCTCTATTTATTGACTACGGAAAAAATAATCCTTTCGGTGACACGTTGCAAGCATTATACAAAAACAGAAAAATTTCAATTTTTGAAAAGATTGGGATATCTGACTATACTAGCTTAGTTGATTTTTCTAATATTTATAATTTATCAAAAGATAGTGGCTTGACCTCATATCCTCCCATTACTCAAAGAGATTTTTTTTTAGAATTAGGAATTTTTAAAAGATTAGAAATTCTAGGTCAAAATTGCTCAACTATAGAAAGAAGAAATTTATTAAGTTCTCTAGACAGACTTATATCCAAAAAACAAATGGGTGAAGTTTTTAAAGTTTTTTGTATGACTAAAGAAACTTTAAAACCTATTGGTTTTTTAAAATCAAACAAAGATAATATTTATGATAACTCATTCATTCCTTAATTTAGAAAATGTTACACATGGATTTTTTAATTCAAAAGGTGGGGTTTCTAAAAAACCATATGATAGTTTAAATTGTAGTTTTAATAATGGAGATCATTTAAAAAATGTCTTGAAAAACTATGAAATAGTTAAAAAAAGGCTAAAAATCAAACATTTATTTAAAGTTAATCAGGTACATTCATCAAAAGTTATAACTATTAAAAATATTGAAGATTATAATTCAGAAATAGATGGGGATGGCTTAGTAACAAATTTAAGTGATGTTGGTATTTCAATTCTAACAGCTGATTGTTGTCCAGTTTTACTTCTAGACAAACAAAATAAAATAATTGGAGCTTGTCATGCTGGTTGGAAAGGTGCTGTGTCAGGAATAATAGAATCAACTATTGAAAAAATGGAAAAAATTGGAGCTAATAAAAATTTTATTGTAGCGGTAATGGGTCCTACAATTCAAAAACATTCCTATGAGATAGGAAATGATGTTTATAATATAATAAAAAATACAAATACATTTAATCAGGAAGTTATTTCTAAGACAACTAATGGAAAGTATTTATTCGATCTTCCATTATTTATAAATCATAAACTTTTGTCTCTTAAAATTAGTAAAATTGGAAATGTTAATATTGATACTTATACAAACAATACATTTTTTAGTCACAGAAGAAAAATTCACGAAATTTTAAATAATAAAGAAAATAACAAAAACATTTTAACAGGTAGACAAATTTCAATTATAGGATTAACTTAAATTTTTTATGCCACATTTAATAATTTTTATGATAATGATTTTTATAGGATTTTTTATAATACTATTTTTATAATAAATTAAATTTTAACAAAATATATTTATGAAAATACTTACATGTAACTCTAATCTGCCGTTAGCGGATTTAATATCTAAAAATCTTAATATTAACCTTGTTCAAGCAGAAGTAAAAAGATTTGCTGATATGGAAATTTTTGTTGAAGTAAAAGAAAATGTAAGAGGTGAAGACATGTTTGTAATTCAATCAACATGTTATCCTGCAAACGATCATTTAATGGAATTATTAGTAACACTAGATGCTTTAAAAAGAGCAAGTGCAAAAAGGGTAACTGCTGTTTTGCCTTATTATGGTTACGCAAGGCAAGACAGAAAGTCAGGACCAAGAACGCCTATCTCAGCAAAATTAGTTGCTAATCTAATTACTTCTGCTGGCGCTGATAGAATTTTAACATTAGATTTACATGCAGGACAGATTCAAGGTTTTTTTGATATTCCAACTGATAATTTAGTTTCAGCTCCCGTTTTTGTTAAAGATATAAAAGATAATTACTCTGATACACCTATAGTTGTAGTCTCTCCTGATGTTGGAGGTGTCATAAGAGCTAGAGCAATCGCAAGAAGAATTAATGCTAATTTAGCTATTATTGATAAAAGAAGAGAACAACCTGGAGTATCTGAAGTAATGAATATTATTGGTGATGTATCAAATCACCATTGTATATTAGTTGATGATATAGTTGATTCTGGTGGCACTTTATGCAACGCAGCTGTCGCTCTAATTGAATCAGGAGCTGTTTCAGTGGATGCTTATGTAACACATGGTGTTTTATCTGGCTCTGCTGTATCAAAAATCATTAATTCACCGTTAAAAAATTTAGTAACCACTGATTCAATAAAAGCCACTGAAGCTGTAAAATTAGCTTCTAACATTAGACAATTATCAATAGCTCCTCTTCTTGGAGAAGCTATAAGAAGAGTTCATACAGAGTCTTCAGTATCAAGTTTATTTAATTAAATGATATTTTTACTTTCATTTTTTTTTATTAAAGGTTATTAATTCTTCATTCATTTGCACCCCTGTAGGGAATGATAATTTTAAGGAGACGTGATATTATGGAAACAATAGATTTTGAAGCGAGTCCAAGAGAAAAGGCCGGTAAGGGGTCTGCTAGATTTGCAAGAAGGCATGGTCTTGTCCCAGCTGTAATTTATGGAAATAAAGAAAAAGCTATTTCAATATCGCTAAATGCTAAAAATTGGAAACAACTTATTCAAAAACCTGGAATTTTTGGACAATTATTAAACATTAATGTTAATAAAGAAAAATATTTTGTATTACCTAGAGATATACAACGCCATCCTGTGTCTGAAGAAACTATTCACATAGATTTTTTAAGAGTAACTAGCAACTCAACTGTTAATGTTGGTATCTTAGTTGAATTTATAAATGAAGAAAAATGTCCGGGATTAAAATTGGGCGGAGTATTAAACGTAGTCCGTTCTCAAGTAGAGTTAAAATGTCCTGCAATAGCAATACCAGAAAAAATTATCGTAGATTTAGAAGGGCTTAATGTGGGAGATACAATCCATATTAGTTCAATTTCTCTTCCCGAAGGATGTTTCCCAACTATAACTGATAGAGATTTTACTGTTGCATCAATAGCATCCCCTCGTGGCGGAATAGGTGACGAGGAAGAAACTAGCTCAGAACAGGAGGCCAGTGAAGATGAAGGTGGAAATGAAAATGTTAAAGAGGAAGAAAAAAAAGAAAGTGAATAATTTACTTTTTAAATAACATGTATCTATTTATTGGTTTAGGAAACCCTGGGTTAAAATATATATCTAATAGACATAACATAGGTTTTATGGTTATTGATAAAATTCATGCTTTATATGAATTTCCAATTTTCTCTGAAAAAAAAAATTCACGCCTATCAATAAAAATATTAGACAATGAAAAAATAATTTTACTAAAACCTACAACTTTTATGAATCTTTCAGGAATTAGTGCTTTTAATATAAAATCTTTTTATAATATTAAAAATGAAAATATTTATGTTTTTCACGATGAGATAGATCTAAAGCCCTCAGAAATTAAAATAAAAAAAGGAGGAGGAAATAATGGGCATAATGGTTTAAAATCAATTGATAATTATATTGGTAATGATTATTACAGAATAAGAATTGGTATTGGAAGACCAGTTATTTCAAGTATGGATAAAAAAAGTGATTTGGTTTCAAATTGGGTTTTATCAGATTTTACAAAAACTGAAAAAACAGTATGGTTAGAAAATAGTATTGATTTAATTTCAAAAAATTTTAATCATTTAAAAAAGAAAGAATTTGATATTTTTTAAAAAAGTTTCAATTTGATTTGGAGATAAATGTGGGTTTTAAATGTGGGATAGTTGGATTGCCAAATGTTGGTAAATCTACTTTATTTAATGCACTTACAGAAACAACTTCAGCTGAGTCAGCTAATTATCCTTTTTGTACTATCGAACCTAATATTGGAAATGTAATAGTTCCTGATAATAGACTTGATGCATTAGCTAAGATTGTAAAGTCAAAAAATATAATACCCACTCAAATTCAATTTGTAGATATAGCAGGATTAGTAAAAGGAGCAAGTAAAGGAGAAGGATTAGGTAATAAATTTCTATCTCATATTAGAGAAGTTGATGCAATAATTCATGTGTTAAGATGCTTTGAGAATACAGAAATTACTCATGTTAATGATAAAGTTAATCCATTAAATGATGTTGAAACAATTGAAACTGAGTTAATACTAGCTGATATTATTAGTCTTGAAAAACAAATGGTAAATTTAAAAAAAAAAATTAGAGGAAATGATCTAGAATTAAAAAAACTTTTTGATTTTATAGAAACTTTAATAACACATCTTTCAGATGGTCAGAAAGCTAATAACTATCAAATAAGAAATCTTGAAGAACAGAAATTTCTGAAAGGTTTATATCTTTTAACTTCTAAACCTCAATTATACGTTTGCAATGTTTCAGAAGAAGACATTAAAAATGGAAATAATTTTACTAACGAAATTAAAAATAATTACGTTAATAATAATTCAAAAGTTATTTTAATTTCTAGTTTGATTGAGTCTGAAATAGCTATTTTAAATTTAAATGATAAAAAAGAATTTTTAATTGATCTTGGTTTAAAAGAAACTGGATTAACAAAACTAATTAGATCAGGTTATGAACTTCTAGATCTAATAACTTTTTTTACTGCCGGACCAAAAGAAACCAGAGCCTGGACAATTAATAAAGGTTCCACAGCTTCCAAAGCTGCTGGAAAAATTCATTCAGATTTTGAAAAAGGTTTTATCAGAGCGGAAACAACTGGATATAAAGAATTCATTGAGTTTAACGGAGATCAGGGTTCAAAGGATGCTGGTAAACTAAGAATTGAAGGATCTGATTATATTGTGCAAGATGGAGATATTTTTAACTTTAGATTTAATGTATAAAATTAAGGAATTTTTAAATGACAGAGTATATAAAATTAAGAACAAAAGATAACCATAATTTTGAAGCTTTTGTTTCTCACCCTATTCACAAAGCTAAAGGGGGAATTGTAATTATTCAAGAAATTTTTGGAGTAAATAAACACATTAAAGAAGTATGTGCTTCCTATGCCAATAAAGGGTATCTATGTATTGCACCATGTCTATTTGACAGACAAAAAAAAAGAATGGAATTAGATTATGATGAAAAAGGAGTTAATCAAGGCCGTACACTAAAAGTAAAGTTTGATGATATTGCTTTAAATGAAATAGAAACTTCTATTTCTTATGTCCGTTCTGCAGGTAAAGTAGGTGTAATTGGGTTTTGCTGGGGTGGTTCATTAGCATGGAAAGCTGCATGTAATTTAGATAACTTGTCAAGTTCAATTGTGTATTATGGAGGTGATGTTCCTAAATTAAATAAGCTAAAACCTAAGTGTGAAGTTATTTGTCATTTTGGAGAATTGGATGAATCTATACCTATAAATCTAGTAGATGATTTTAACAATTTATATAATGATGTTAAGGTATATACTTATCCTGCTGACCATGGGTTTAACTGTAATTATAGAAGTCAATATAATCAAAAATGCTCTGACATCGCATTTGATAGAAGTATCAAATTTTTACAAACTAGTTTGTCTTAAATTTTTTTCTTTATTGGAGCCCAGATTTGTTTCATAGAAAAATAGGCAAGAATTGAAAAAACTATTAAAAAAGAAATAACTGTAACCCCAAGTCTTTTTCTATTCTCCATTTCAGGCTCGGAAGCCCAAGAAAGAAAAGTTGTCACATCTTCCGACATTTGTTTTTCTGTCGCTTTTGTACCATCTTCATATGTTACTCCGTCATTATACAAAGGTTGAGGCATTGCTATTAAATTTCCTGGATAATAGGAATTATAGTACATCCCATCTGGGATGTTAAAATTTTTTGGGGCTTGTTTGTATCCACTTAACAATGCATGCAAGTAATTAGCGCCTCCAGATCTTGCTTTAACAATCAAAGACAAATCTGGCGGATAAGCACCTCCGTTTGCAGCTCTTGCTGCTTGTTGATTAGGATAAGGTGAAACAAATGTATCACTAGGTCTACCAGGCCTAAGAAAAGTTTCACCATCATCATTAGGTCCATCTTGTATTTCAAATTGTGCTGATAGTGCCTTTAACTCATCTTCATTATAACCTAATCCACTTAGGTGTCTATAAGATAACAATCTCATACCATGACAACTAGAGCAAACCTCTCTATAAACTTGAAATCCTCGTTGAGCTGATGCTTTATCAAAAGTTCCAAATAAACCTGAAAATGACCAATTTTGTAATGGATATTCTATCTCATTAGAAGCTGAAAAAGAGATGTTACTAAAACCTAAAATTAATAAGAAAATATAAATTTTAAAAATTATATATTTAATCATCTACTTTTTCTCTCTTACAGCAATCGCACTTGAAAAACCAGAACTTGATAGTATGGGTTTAGATATAGAAATAGGTAATGGCCTTGTCCTCTCTATACTTGGGAGAAGAGGTAATAAAATTAAAAAATGAAAAAAGTAATAACCGGTTGCTGCCCTAGATAATAATACATAAATACCCTCTGCAGGTTTTGCACCTAAATATCCTAGAAGAATGCAATCTAAAACTAAAATCCAAAAAAATAACTTGTATATTGGTCTAAATTGAGAAGATCTAATAGGAGATTTGTCAAGCCAAGGCAAAACAAAAAGTACAGCAATCGCACCAAACATAAATAATACCCCTCCAAGTTTATCTGGTACAGCTCTTAAAATAGCATAAAAAGGAAGAAAATACCATTCAGGGACAATATGAGCAGGTGTTTGCATTGGATTTGCAGGAATATAATTATCTGGATGACCCATAAAATTTGGAAAGAAAAATACTGCTGCTGCAAAAATAGTTGCAAAAACAGAAAGTCCAAACAAATCTTTAATTGTATAATATGGATGAAAAGGAATAGTATCTTGCTTACCCTTAGCATCAATACCGATTGGGTTATTAGAACCAAATCTATGTAAAGCCACCAAATGTAATAAAACTAATCCAACAATTAGAAATGGAAGAAGATAATGTAATGAAAAAAATCTATTCAGTGTTGGATTGTCAACAGAAAATCCTCCCCACAACCAAGTTACTATACTCTCACCTACTAAGGGAATAGCAGAAAACAAGTTTGTAATAACTGTTGCACCCCAAAAACTCATTTGTCCCCAAGG
>MDSV01040905.1_pt1 | contig 17435 bp, 13 predicted proteins | sample 810851 | NCBI WGS metagenome assembly MDSV01 (sample SAMN05326640, study PRJNA326480) | marine metagenome | isolation source: seawater | place: Atlantic Ocean: North East | collected 2012 | reverse complement strand
CCACATTAACAACAGCGTATGTTTTACTTCTGTTTCTTTTAAATATCAACACAGGATCGTAATCACCACTATTTTCTTCTGCCTGATTTAATGAATCCCATATGTTTAATTTTTCTTGATTCTTACATTCAAATGAGTAAGGAATGAGTCTACGAGCTGCTGGTGATAATTTGATATCTTCTCCTGATTCTCCCATAATTGCTGAACGAATGTCATCGGGTTCTAGCTGATTGAATGTTTCTAACAAAAGATCTCTAAAATTGTTTTGAAGTCTTTTGCCTTTATTCTTGGCACTTCTTGATTTCATATTTAATTTTAATGCTTTTTAATTGTACTTATTGTACTTGTACTTATTATTAATTTATTAATATTTAATTACGATTATATTTATCAGGGCAAAAAGGTATTGTTAAAAAAACCTTACAGAATTTTTTTATAACCAAAATTAAATGTTAACATTACTATTAATATATATAAAGAAATTATTTATTATTCAATTTTTTTTTACATCCATTTAGATAATTCTCGTTTAGCAAATCTTTCAGCTCTTTCTTCCCACTTATTATCGTCGTGAGGATCTAATCCACCATACACAGCCATTGTTCCAGCCTGAGTATATTTTTTTATATATTTTCTTACTCCTAATCTATCAGCATCTAAGGCATGTCCTATTTCATGCAAAACAGTCATTAAAAATTCTTTTATATTTGGATAAGATGGTCTTATTGTAACTGTATCTGTTTCAGGCACATACTCTCCAAAATCTTTTCCTCTGCCAATCTTTACTTTAGATTTTAAACCATATTGCCTTATTAAATTTTTTGCAGTATCTAAAAAATCTACCCTTTCTAATAGAAGATTATTTACAGCTTTTATATATTTTGAATCATTTAGTTTTTCAGTATTTTGTGTTTCAAAATCTTCATCAGGAATCCATTCTTCCCATTTTTCAAATTGTACTTCAAAGTCTTTATCTATCTGTGTTACATAAGCAGTTTTTCTTACAGCAAAATCTTCTTCTTCACCTTCACCATAAATGTAATCAGCTTTAGGAAAATCTACCTGTGTGTAACCACCTCTTTCAAACCACCTTTCAGGTTTACCTGTCAATGTTCCTAATGTTCTCTGCTTATCTCCTCTGATAAAACCAGTATCAGGCTCACCCTCATCAGCATTATACAGTGAGTGGTTTGATACTTCCCACATTTTTTTAAACTTACCCATTACGCGTCAAACCTTACTACTATACCCATCGCTAATTCACTGTCATTTTTTATAGGGTGTGAAAGTTGACCAATAGCTATTAACTCATTAAAGTCATTGTATAAACCAACCTTAGTAACATATGGTTCAAATTTAGAATGTGTTACAAAAGATTTGTAGTTGGTTGCTTGATTGTATTCCATTTTGTAAGAACCTGATTTGTATAATGCATCTCCTGGTGGAAACAATCTCCAAGAATGAGATCCAGAGACACTTATACTACCACTCCTCTCATGCGTTACTGAAATATTATTTGTACCGTTCATTTCTCCCTCACCAATAATACAAGTATACGAATGTTCTCTAATTGTTGTTTGGGCTTTGTAATTCAAACTATACCCATCAGTTCCTGTTTTAGTTCCCACATCTATAAATTTTGATCCAGTATTTGTAAAAACTAATAATCCGTGTTCGTAAAATACATTCCCCGCGAAACTTCCAGTTGAATCCACTATTTCAGAATCAGAAAATCCACCTGAAGCAAATGAAGCAAAACTGGCAGAAACTGCGTTATCATATAAATTACCTTTACCATCATCTTTGATTGTAACAGTTGAAGATGTGCTATCATCAGTTAATGTTATTGAACCTGGCTTTATTCTTTCACCATACAAATCTCTTGATACGGAGATAATTGAAGCGGATGGCTGAAGTAATTTGTATTGAGTATTATTATTGTAACCAAAACTATTGTAGTAATTATCAGTATCACGATAATACATTTGATTAATCATAAACCAAGTAGGAAGATGATAGAAACTAGCAGAATCAAAAGTGGTTAACCCACCTACAGGATTTTGTTTATCAAAATTTAAACCGCTACCACTAATAGCTCTAAAACCATATACACCACTGCCGCTGTCTAAATTGGTAACAGTAAACTGTTTATAAACTTTAAACGGTGTTATGTTAATATCTCTTGGGTCTAGCCTTTTGAACATGACCTATTTCTCCCAAGCTTAGAAATCTAATTTAACTTTAATAATAGCTTCTCTAGAATAAGACTTTAGTAATGGCTTACTCAATTTAGCAACAGCCAAAAGTTCGTTATTATCGTTATACAAACCAACTTGTGTAATAAAAGATTTCGGATTTTTATAAAAAGTTGGAACTGCAAAATCACCATTAGATCCAGTAGTAAAGGTTGGATTGGAACTAAAGTTGAATTCTTTATTCGGAACTCTACAGAAATAGTGTTGTGAAGTAATTACTTCCTCTCTTCTTGCCTGAAACTTACTAGCTCCACCTATAGATTTGTAAAACTTACCTACATTTCCACCTTCTACATTTGAAGTTGTTCCAGCACTTAGAGAAGCTGATACATTTAATACAGGCCCATTTAAAACTATAATACCTAAATCAGGATAAAATAATCCGTATGCGCCTCCTTCTTGAGAAGCTGCGGCTGTTTTTGTAACAGCTTTTCCACTAGCAATTGAACCACTAACGACATTGAATACTCTACCACCCTGATTTACTGTAGGATTTGTTGTAGCACCACTATCGTCAATTAATTTTATAAATGCCTGGTCTGGAGCTTCAATACCAGAAGTTGTACTTGAAGATAAGTGAAGTTCCCAATTACCTGGATCCATCTTTTCACGAAGTTGACCTCTAGAAACTGAAATAGCATATACAAAAGCTGGTTTAGTATGATCACCACTTCCAGCAAATGTAAATTGTTCTTCATTTGGTCCTAACAAAGTTTGAGACAATTGTCTGTAAATAGTAGCAGATGCTCTGTTACCATCAGTTCCTACTGCGCCAGCAGAACCACTACCATTAACGTGACCATAAGCTATAGAAAATTGTGGTTTAGCAGTTGAGTCTGATTGTGGGTTGGCAGAATACACATCTAAAAAATATTGATGGTTACTAGAACTTTGTGTTGATGATGTGAAGTAAGAAGTTATAGTTCCTGCACCATTTGCCCACATACCAGAAGATACAGTATCCTTTATGTTAGTTACAACATCACTTGAATTAACACTATTTGGTAGTTCTATATTAAAATCTTTATAAATTGACATTCTTTACTCCTTATTTAATTACAAAGCAGCTAATGAAGCTAGTGTTACTCTATTAGTGACTGTTATTGAACTTGTTGCTCCAGTATCATTACCTATAACAGTAATCTGAGTACTTGAGTTATTAGTAACGGGAACAGGAGTAAGTTTTACAGACTGAGCAACTAATGTTTTACTATTAGGAGCATCATCCTCACCTAAGAAAAATGGAGTTGTAGCTCCAATACCACTTCCTGCGCCTTCCTGAACAACCATTGAAATTATTGTATTATCATGTAATATAAATGTATAAGAACTATCAGCAACATTTGCTGTATTTGCATTTAACACTAAATTCTGCGTTAACCTACCGCTAGCTGGAAAGATATGGGAAGCGGGAGTTACATTAATTACTGGCATTTTTTGAGTTGTTTTTGGAAGAGTAACCAATTTATATCTCATAACATGGTTCTCATCGGGAAATGCTTCAAGCAAAGGCATGTTTTCAATTACCTTTCCATAATAATCACTACCATTAGGATGTGTTACATCCCACAATCCATAATCTATTTCATCATCAGATAAAGCAAATTTTGTAATATTAAAAGCTTCAGTTCCTTGTGCTAGTAACTCTCGACCTTTCTTGGTTAATATAGCGTCTACAGTTATCGTAGTATTATTTAGAAATCCCATAGTTTACTCCTAATTGTTCTTTTTGAAATTTTGTATAATATGATTCATATATAAATATAAAGATATTAAATTTTTATTACTATTTTTTACTATTTGTCTCTTGGGTCATCTTCTTCTCTACCCTCATAAAGTTTATCAAAAGTATCAAGTTCGCTTTTTGGTATTTTACTTACAGCATCTTTAATTTCTTCTTTAGTTTCAGTTAATCTATCATTTTCATTTGCAATTAACATTTCTATATCACTAGATTCAACTATTTGTTCACCAGCTGGGCTCAACTCTTCTATCGCAATCTTCCCCTCTGCTTTATCCTTCTGAAATTTTTCAGCTTTCATTTTCATTTTTCTATCCATATCACTTTGCACTTTCTCTTTTATTAAAAACCTTAAACCTCTCTTCTTTCCTTTTTTCTTTAGCCTTTTTCTCTTTTCTTCAAAATTTTCTTTTGGTTCTTCTAAAACATTATCTTCAGGGTCTTTAAAATCTGGAACTATACCATCGCCGGTTTTTAGTGTAGAATCACCCTCATCGGTGGTAACAAGTTTAGTTGGAGCAGATATAACGACTTCGACTGGTGGTTTACCATCAACTGTTGTTTTTGGAGTATTTTTTACTCCACCATAAAAACTGTTTGTTAAACCTAAACTAATACTAAATGTATTATCTAAATCCACATGATAAAAAGATGATGAGTTTGCTCTCTCATATACAGCGTCATCGGATGATGTATAGAAATTCATAATTTTTTGATTTCTGTAATACATTCTAGATCCAGTTACAACAGGCTGTTCAACTTCATTGTATTTAACATCTCCTGTAGTGATTGATGATGTTATGTAATTACCTGTTCCCAACCTTTGCCATATCGACAATTCGTAAGCTCTTTCATTAAATTCAGATCCAGAAGCTTCAAGTAGTAAATTCTCACCACTAGCAGAAACAACTGAAGATCCTGTTTCATAACTGAATACATTAACTTTACCTGTATAAGCATCATAATTTGTTATAACATGTCCGTGATTGTAAGAACCAGTTATAACTATTAAACCATCCACTTCACTGCCTAAATCAATTGAAGAAGTATAAGATCTGTTTTCTATTGTAGGTTCTTTACCTTTAACTATTTTTGGTCTTTCAAATATATTTGGTTCTATCAATAAACCAATATCTGGCTTTGCTCGTGCAGGAACTAATTTTCTTAATTGTGGGTATAAAGATTGGTCGTAATATTTTAACATTCTTATGTAATCCCAAAAATTATTTGGAGAGGTATATTTTTTCCAATAGTTATCAGCTACATAACTCAAACCTCTATAATTTAATTTCACCTTATCTCTTGGATCACCTAAGTAATTATCAAAATTCAAATTACCAACAGAATTAATTATATCATTATTTATCACATCTGTTGGAGCAAACCATATGCCAACTTTATTTGAATCGGTAGGAGCAGTGTCGTATGCACTATTGGTTGCTCTTTGGTCATGTTTTAAAGTAGAGCCTGGCTTTATAGGATTATCTTCTATTCTAATTTTATTTGTAACTCTTCTCAATGCTCCTATACTTGGTATGTGAGTTTTTTGTTCATCCACCACACTTCTAAAAAAGTTTCCTGAAAATCCACTATGTGAACCAGATAATGTTTGAGTTTGATTTGAACTAACATCACGAATACCCTCAGTATCAGCTGCTAGATTTTTATTATCATCAAAAGAATATCTTAATACTAAATTTTCATAAGAGGATGAAACAGTGTTACCATCATAAGCTTTTGGATTACCCACGTGATTTTTAAATGAACTACTATTCAATGTTTCGGTCCAATGTCTATACTCCATAATAGAACCACTAAATCTAGCACCGACATCTGCTACTGTTTCCTTACCACCTACATAAATCTCACCACTACCAGTCCATGCTAAATTAAAAGATGAAGAAGCGGCTTGTGTAACATCCATAGTTGATTTTTTGTATAAAAATATTTTACTCCTACCAGCATCATACTTACCAACATGAAGTTCATAAGATTGTGATACTGTTGGTGTATCATTTGCAATCATTCGTCTAAGCATAACGGAATAAAAATCTCCATCATAAACTGGAAGTTCATCTGTTATTATTTCTTTGTATTGACCTTGATCTAATCCAACAGCAGATCCAGATAACATAAATGAAACAGAACCATAGTTATCCGAAGATCCGTTATCTTTCAATCTTATATACCAATGTCTATCTGTAGTATTATCTTCTTTTTGAACAAGTATTTGATTTGATCCTGTAGCCGCTCTAAATCTAAACTCAACAGTATCAGGTTTTCTTGATGAACCATCATCATTAACCCACGAAGTTTTTACAAATTGTTCTCCTCTAAAATCAAGAGCTTTTGTAAATTTTCTTGTTATTTCAAATTGTGGTGTTTCGTCATCTGGTAAATTAGGACCTCCAAATTCCTTAACTCTCAGAATAGTTGATGGTATACCATAAATGTTTATTAAACCTTTTAGAGCCTTAACAGTTCCTTTGTTCTTTAAAAAGAAAGGCATGTTATTAACTATTCTACCCCAAATTTCTCTCGATATATCTCTTTCAGAAACAGACGAATAATCAGAAAAAGCTGAACCACTAACCTCTTTTCCTGTTGTGAATCTTGGCAATTCAATTAAATCTTTACCATCATTTAAGTTCCAACCTAATGATTTAGCTACATTCCATAATAGCTCTTTAGATAATCCCTCATCCAATTTATCTCTTCTATCATATGTATCAGACAATGCTCTTATGTGTTCCCAAATATGATCAAAATGTTGACCTATCATATCTGTAAAACTTAGGTACTCACTATTAGAGTCATCGTATTTTATAAACTCTGGCAGTAAACTACTTAGTTTTGAATTATTTTCTAAATCATATATGGAAGCTGAAGTTACAGCATTATCAAACCAAACTTTAGCTGTAGCTGAAGTTGTACCTGCTAAGACATATCTGTTAGTTAAAGTTCCATCTCCAGATGTTTTAGGCCAAGAATTATCATAGAAAATACCCAACGAACCACTACTATAAGATGAACTCTCAAAATACATATATTTTTCAAACCCATCCAAATTGTTTTTAACATCTTCAATTTTATTATGATAAAGTTTTAAATCACTATTAGAACCACTAACACCCACATAGGAAGAACTAATTGTTTGATACTCTTCTATGTTTTCTAGTTTTAATTTAAAATTTCTTACTCTTTTTTCTATAGAACTAAAGTTAATAAAATTTTCATAACGAGAGTAATCTGTGTTTACTTCAACACTATCTAAACTTGAACTTAGATATTCATTTCTGAGTTCGTTGGATATCGTTTCATCTTCAGTTAAAATATTGGATTCGGATTTATATTTTGTCTGTCTTCTCTGAACTGCGCTTTCCACATTATTAAGATCAGGAGATTTTAATACAAGCCTAGGTTCTTCAGTTGGAACAAAATCAACTACATTAACAACTTCTTGTAGAGGATTAGCCATTTCTTTTACCACTATACATTCGTCAAATTTTTGATAATTATCAGGTAATGGTTCATACAGTTTGTAGACAACAGAATAAGGAAAATCTGGTAACCCTATTTTGTCTTGCTTAAAGTTTGTGGTTAAGAATAGTTCATTATCAAATTTTAAGTATGTTCTTAAATCTTTAGGATTAAAATTTAAATAGGAAACTGAAAATGCTGGAAAAGCACCAGGATTAGAAACATCATACACATCTACAGTTGAAGGATTTTCGTCATCAACACCAACCTCTAAAGCTTTATCTCTAAAAGTTTTGTTAACACTTATTCCTAAACCATTCGTATTTACACTTGTTATCTGAGCAGTATATGGTCTAAAAACTTCTTTAGTTACAGACTGACCTTCAATTGTAAAATCCATAAAAATATTATCTACCCAAATTACACCTTGATTTAAATTTCCTGTTGAGTTTCCATCACCATATATCCATAAGAACCACTTTTGTTCTGTTAACCAGTTCTGAGGTATTTCTATACTTACTTCTATATTTTCCCAAACATTTGGAGTTGAAGGTATTACTAAAGACTTAACAAAATCTGGAGAAATATAACTATATCTTGGTGGGCTTAGAGCGTTATCTATCCATTGTTCTCCATTCCAAGTCCATAATTCAAGTGGGCTTAATGCACCAATTTGTCTAGGATTTTCTGGAAATGCAAATACAGCTTGATTATTGTCATAAATAATGTATTTCCATGCGTTTGAAGTACTTACAACTGGCATACCACTAAACGGGTTTAAAAATCCAGGAGTATCTATTAAATCTCCGTTACCCTGATCTCCATCAAACAATCCTTGATTGTCAGCTGCAGGATTTCTCACACCATAAGTTAAATCAACTCCATTTGTTCCAGCTTCACCACATCTGTAAAATGCATCTCCAATAGGCCAGTCATGGTCAGTTCCATCTCCTGCACTTGATTTAGCTCTAAGTTGTCTACTCTCGTTGTTCTGTTCAATAATGTATCTGTATCTACCAAAACCACCTACTTTTCCAACAACAGCAACAGGAGTTACACCATAATCATTAGGAAAGCCTGTTTGAACTGGAGTTGGTCCTTCAACAGTGTTATCATACAATCCACCATTATTTCCAGCATTATCACCTTCATTATGCGCATAGTATTCATCTCCTACAAATATATAATATCTTACATAGTCATCATCATATTTGTAGAACCACTCCATTTCTCCACCATTAGCTATAACATTATCGTTGATACTACCATTAAAATCTCTTAGAAAATGTAAAACTTCGTTTCCTCCTGAATTATTTCTTTGATAAGCTTTTGGTCCTTCAGTTCTATGAATATAGAAAAATCTATTAGAAAGTTCATCCATTTCACCAATGTCATTTAAATCACCATTGTTGTAGAATATTAAATAAAAATTTGATCTAATTCCATCGCCTACCCCTTCACATACTCTAGTAACACTTTGAATGTATCCGTTTTGAAAAATATCATCGTATAAACTTTTTGTAACACCATCATTTGTTATATTAGTATCGCGAAGACCAGCAAAGTATTCATCAAATTGATACAATTCCAATTTGTTAGTATCAGCTCTATCATGCTTTTGTTTCCAAATTAAATCATCTTTGAATAATAAACATTCAGCATCATTACCAACTACTGTCATAGTTTGCCATCCGTGATTTTCACCACGATAATTGGTTCTCGGATAGTAAGCGTGACCTTCTTCTAAATCATGTGACGGATGATAATTGATAGAATTTAATTTGCCAGTTGTTCCATCAGGCGGAGTAAAAGAATTAGCAATATTTGGATCTGCATACCAAAATCCACCACCACCATTCCAAATCCATTGGCCTTCTTGACTTGTTTCTCCATCTAAAGGATTTCCAACATTAGGAGACCAAACATACTCTGTGCTTGTTCCTGAACCTATTATATTATCTAAAATCCAAGCTCCCTGACCACCAAAAGTTGCGCTAGTATCGCTACCTTCCACTAAATCAAGAGGATTTGGAACATTGTCATAACCATATTGCGCTAATAAAGCATACTGACTTCCTGCAGGTGATGGTTCAACAGCAGTCGCAGCTGATATTGAGTTTTCCACATACCCATTTGGTGGTTCTGTGGGTATTGGTTCAGTCGGACCTGGGTTTTCTGGATCAAAATATCCAGGTGGTGGATTAGTAGGTTGTTCCTCATTAAGTAATTCGTCAGCATAATGAAGAGCTACTTGAACACCTTTATTAGCAATAGTGCTTTTTACATCCATACGGATGTTTACGAAGTCTCCTCTACCAGCACCTTGACTTGTTACACTAGGTATTTCTTGACTGATAGCTAGTGTTCTGTAAGCTGAAGCATTAGGCCAGACATCTAACTCACTAAATACTTCGTTTTGATCAGTAAATTTTATACAATTTCCACCAGCTATACCTTCTCTTTGAACCCACTTAGCATGATAACCGACAGCTGATGTTCCATCATAATCACCTGATGAAAATTGTAGAAAGCCAGAAGACCAATTGACTGCTTGAACTGCATCATCGTGTAATGTGGCATCCCATTCATGTTCATTTGATATATCTAATACATTACCTAAATTGTCAACTTCAACTTCTTCTCCAGATGGATTTTGTATAACATTGATTTCTGTTCGAGAGGGAACTACTATCACATCTACTTTGTAAACATCAGGTATAGTTATTGTTCCATCAACCATCTGTTGTGTAAATATAAAATCATTTTCGTTAGGTGCTATTGTTAACTCATTAGTTTCATAAGAATTATCAGCAAAGTTAAGTTGAACTTCTACATCTTGAATAGTGTAAGGAGTTTGTATGTTAACAAAATCGTCAATGTATGGTGTATTGATATTTTTTGCTCGTAACCTTATTTCTGTTCTACTTGGAGACACTTCATCTATCTGATACTTTAAATCTTCTATTTTTAGTTGTTCTGCTGCAGTGGGATTCTGTTGGTATTCTTCCTCAGTTCCAGCGTATATCACCCCATCTTCTGTGATGTAAATATTATTAACGTTTGTGTAAACATCTCCAATCTTAGTATCATTCTTATCTATTGTGTGAATTAAAACAGAGGATTCATCTCCGGCTAACTTTCTTAAAAAGTTATATCTTAGAGTAAAAGTTCCGCTCTGAAATCCATATCTTCTTAAATGATTGCCAGGATAAAATTCAACTTTATTTATAGAGGAGTTTACTATAAATTCAGATATAGGTAAGTTTTCGTATTGAATTAAATTTTCATTAGCATCAAATATTTGAAAATGAACAAAGTCTTTGGCTGAATTAGATCCCCAAATACCATCTTCATATGGTTTTTGACCTACTACAGTTACTAGATTAGCGTCTAATAAATTTAACTCTCTATCTGTTAATATACTTGCCACTATAATTCTCTAAATGCTCTGTCTAAAACTTCGTTAATTATTGTATCACTTTCTTTAGTTTTTAAAAGTTTGACATTTAAATCATAAACTACTTTTGTAGACGGGTCTTCAGGTAGCTGATTCTGATAAGGATCTTCAAAGAGTAAAATTGTATCTGTTCCGTCTCTTATTAGTAGCGAACCATTATCACCAGATCCAGATACACTAGCCTGTAACATCAATAAAGATTTTTGTTGTAAATACAACTGTTCATCTTCATCAATTAAATTTTGATAAAATGTTAGGTTTTGTAATTCCTCTTGTGTATATGGCATTTTTTATCTCACAACTTTGAATATAAAATCATTGTCGAAATACTGATTTGTTTCGTTTACCGTATCACTCCCACTAACAACTTTAAATTCAAATTTATAATATCTTTCTGATTGTAACCCATTCATCCAAAGATTGAAATAATTACCTGTTGAATCACAACTCACTAAAGAACCTGTGCCATAAGGTATGATAACATCTTCTGTTTGAGCATCTTTTACTGAATAGTAGGCACCATCTTTTACAAGTGTACTTCCGCTTGGTAAATACTTAGCGGTTAGATATGCCGATGCTGTATTAGAATATGATTTTGTAGGATATTTTGCTCTACCGACAATTCTAAATTTTACTTTCGACTTTTCTTTATATTCAGGTCTTAAATTTTTCATATAGAAAGATAAATCCTCTAATTCAGTAGAAGTTAAGGGATCTAAAGAACCAGTACTCCACTTTGTATCATGCCATTCTACTTCTAATTTTGGTGGATAAATAGTATTTGTTTGTCGTGAAAAGAATTTAAAGTTACCTAATCTATCTGCACTACCTTCATCAGTATCAGTATCTTCATTTGTATAACTACCACTTCTTTTAATTATGAAACCTTCATTCGGAAATGTTCCATCTAACCATTTGTTTACAATAGGAGTTACATCCATTCTCATATCTGATGTCTCATATTCAAATGATTGTGAAGAATAACAAGTACTATACCAAGCACCACCTTTGAATTCAGTTGCAGAACCACTCCAATAAGTTTTTTGTGTAGCGCCATCTCTAAAATCCCAACTAGCTCCCTCTTGAGTTATAGGGCTGTCAGCAGCTGTTCCTTGTCCTTCTAACCAACTACCACTTATAGGATAAGCATATAGTGATTGACTTACGCTTAAATTTTGAGAATTAGCATCATACATATTTAGATAAAATTTTCTGTCTGAAGATATAGTTCCGTTACTTATTGATGCTTGTATATCACCTAAATTAAATTTCATTAAAATACGAGAAACCTTTACATTAGTGCCAGTACTACTCATATGTTTTTGTATCTCTAATATTTCATCAAGCCCTGCATTTTGACTACCACTTTTTTGGTAAATAGTTGTGTCTATGTCTGGAAAAATAAAATAGTGCATTAGTTACCTCCTGATGAATCACCAACCACACGACCTTCAATATCTGTGCCTGGAAATTTTAATTCAAAAATACTTGGATCTAAAGATGGATAAATAACACCATTCTGTGTTGCACTATCTACATCGTAAGCATTTCCTGAATAACCTTTAGAAGTTTCAAATTTATTACTAACAACTACAGGATGACCTCTAGGATTATCTTCCTCTGGAGGAACTACCGCTGATACTCCGTCAACTAAAGATAGTTGATAAGCTAAATCAGCTACTACTATTGGTTGACCTATTTGCCATTTGTCTATGTTAAAAAATTCTTTTATTCTTTGAATAGCTATTAATACAACTTCTTCTTTATTGTATCCAATCTTTGTCAATAAATTAAATCTTACTGCTATATTAATCACAAATGCATTTTTAATATTTACGGCATCAGTAACCATTCTGAATTGAGTTAAATATGTTTGTAAATTTTCTTTCACTGCTTGATTAACAGTAGTTAACTTTTTAGATCCATCAAATCCTAAAACATACAAATTTAATGCTAATGGATTTATGATTCTAGCATCAGCATTTGCTCCTGACTGACTATCTAATTGCGTATCTTGAACTATATAAGATTTAGCTATATTACCATACTTTGCTGGTAGAGCGTAAACTCTAGTTATGTAATCTTCCTTTGTTACTGCTCTTGACTGAGCTTGAAAGTAAGCTAAAGCATTATTTTTAACCTCAATAATACTTTCAGCGCTTCTTCCACCACCAGCGGCTTTTGTATTATTAATTGCTATAGAATTCTTTGTTGCAGTTGCTAAAGCACTACTCAATCCTGTCTCATCTAATTCTATAATAGAAGATTGAATACTTCTAAGACTATTAGATATTATATTGTGGTCTACACCACCACCATATCTATAAGTGATAGTTAATTGTGTGTTAGATGGTGCTTGACCATAAGCCTTTGTTGACAAAAAGTTAGCAGGATCAAAAGCAGTATTTAGGTAGGTTGGTGAGCCTGGTAAAGAAGAGCCAACCTCATCTGGATTTGGAATAATCTCTTCATCAGGACTATCTGATGTTCCTGCACCAAATCTTATTTCTGTTCTATTATCCTCTCTAATAAAAGTTGTAAATCTTCTCGATGTTTTTAAAAGTTTTAATAAATATGGAGCTTGGTCAGAATATGTGTATAGTTCGTCATCATTTCTTTGTGTGTTTTCCATATCACCGAAGACAGTATCTTGAGCTAAGTAAGGAACTTCATACCAACTATTACCATCGCTATCTGTACAAGATATTATTTCCAATACATTTACATTACCTAAAGCTATTCTTTTATATTTTTCAGCTGCGTTAAAAGTAAAAAATTCAGTAGCTATTGTTCCACTCGAAGCTCTAACACCCTTTTTCAATAAGTAAGTTACAGGAACATTACCAGTACTTTCATACACAGAGACAGTCATTGGGTCGTATGAACTTGAATATTTAAAATTACAATCTTCTGTGGTTGTAAATGTAACTCCCGTATCCGATAACAATTCCATACCAGCCTTTACATTCATAGCGTAATTTAAATCAGGTTCAGTTGAGTAACTAGCGCCTGTTCCAGATGATAGTGCAGGAACAGTTTGAAACACATCTAAATCAACACTAGCTGCTGTAGATAGTTTTGGTGTGTATCCTAAAGTTTGAGCCATATTGTAAACAGTTCTCTTTTCTTCTGCAAACGCTAACAAACTTTCTTTGAATTGATTGTCTACATAATAAGAAAGAACATCTCCAACATACGATGCCATTTCAATAAACATCATACCAGGTGATGCTTCATTAAAATCATTGTAAGCATTTGGAAAGTATATTTTAGTAAATTCAATTAGATTTTCTTTAAAAGATGAAAAATCTTTATTTAAATATCTAACTTCTTTTACTGATTTTTTGGGCGCTGTATACGGCATTTTTATTCTCCCATTTCAACCCGACCACTCTATGAAAGTAGTGATCCTTCATTACTGTAATTTGATAAATCTAAGGTTAAGTCTGCTTCACTTGTTACATCTACATTTAATGTAAATCTTAAACTAACATTAACAGCATTCTTATTAATGTCTGAAAATGTGCTTTCAATACTAACTATGTTTATAAAAGGTAGCCAGTCACCCATAGCAGCTCTAATTTCTTCTTCTATTCTACTTTCAACATCAGTATTTTCATGACCAAATATAACTGAAAGTAAGTTACTTCCAAATGTAGGATTTCCTAACCTTTCACCTTTGTTAGTTAGCAGAAGAGATTTGATATTAGACTTTGCTTGTTCCAAAGCCGTTTTTGTTCTCTTAAAGTAACCATCTTGAGTATGAGTTAGTGGCAACTCTAAACCAATATAAGTATCCTCATTTAAATCATTTGAAATTACACCCATTATATTTTACCATCCTTCTTCTTTAAAGCGTTCATTACACCTCTGTAATCCTTTGTTAATGCTCCCATTACTTCTTCCACCGCTGGATTATTGGGATCTACTCCAGCTGCTTGTGCAGTTTGAGCAGCTCCAACTTTTCTTCTACTTTCAGCATCACCTAACATATTTCCATAACCCATAGCTTCAGTCATTCTTGAAGTATCGAAAGGTTTACCACTCATTGTAGGATATTCATCAAGTTCATTAGCATTTGCTGTTTCATTTAAAATATCATTCAATACAGGATTTTTTGTATATGTAACTTTTTTCTTAGGCTTTGATTTTCTTTCTGGTAAAACTTCTACAACTTTATCTTCTACTAAAGTAGATTGTTGTGTCATAGACTTCACACCTTCTCTAATAAATATCTCTCTAACTTCTTTTTTGACTTCTTGTTTAACTATTTCTCTAATTAAACTTACTATTTTCTTTGTATTATTCATGATAACACTCCCACTTTTATATAAATATTAAGAATTTAGTTTTCTCTTTCTTTCTTCTTTGAGTCTTTTTTTAGTTTCACTTTCTTGTTGAACTTTTTCTAATTTCTGTTTAGTCTCAGCAGTAAAACTACTAAAATTTTCCGTTATTTTTGGAGCAACACCAACAGCATCTTCAGCTTCCTTTATTTCTTTTTTTACTCCCTCAATTACATATTTTTGAGCTACTGCTACAGCAGCTGCAGCTGGATTTAAAGAAGCGCCTATCGTAGAGGATTTCTCCGTAGCTTCAGCTATTTTTTGAGCTGCTTTTAAACTTGTAAGAACAGCCGTTACAGTTTTAATAACTTCTTTTATTGTATTCATTGTCTTTTCTGCTTTGTCAATATCATCTAAAACTTTTTTTACCTGCTCACCTTCAGATTTTCCTTTTCTCGTATTATTAACTATCATATCTACTTTTTTAGAAATTTTCTCTTTTGGTAAATCAAATACAGATTGAATAGTGCTTTTTAGTTTATCAGATATAGCGCTCATACTAGTCTCCCTCAATATCAGTTGATTCAATATCTTCTAATTCTTCATTTCTATTTTCAGTAATATATACCGTATCACTCAGTATTTTTGGTAACATATCTGTTCTCATTACATCGATTTCAGTTAACATAACTTTAGCAGCATCTCCAATTTCAGCAACGCCAGTTACATTAGATAATGTGTTAGAAAAGTTAGAAATTGCAGAAAATATTTTTTCAAATAAATCTTCTAGCTGGCTTCCTAATACCATTGGATTTGTAGTATCAGCATCCCCAAATGTTATTCTACCACCAAACGCATTTACACCCAATTCTAAATTTATCTCTTCAGTTGCGGCTAGATTTAAATTTCTTTTAGCAAACATAAATATATCAGTACCTTTAGAATTAAAAACCAACCTATCAGAATTTAATGTAATCATATCGCCATCTAATACATCAGGCTTTGTTAAAGTTTTACAAGCAGGTATAATATCATCTATTTCTCTAGCTGGTCCTGATGTTATGAATATAGAAGAGCCATCTGAGTTAATATTTTGTAGGTGTGGATAGTGTTCATCTTGAGTTTTGTGTGGTGGAACTGATTGTCTGTTTGTAATTTTAATATCTGGATACTGATAAAAAGGATCACTTCCAAATTTTATACCCTGACCAAATCTACCATTAAAAACTACATCACCATACTCACCCAATAAAGTTCTGTTAAACTCTGTTGTTAACGCAGTTACTTTTGGATCTGTAGTAACATTATTAGCAACATTCATGTTTACGTGATTTCTAATATTAAGAGGTTGATAGTAATACATTTGATTTCCGTGTTTTGCTACATTAACTACTTCACCAACTAAAGGATAAACTACCATATGTGGTGATAGTGGTTTTATATAACTATCTATAATATCCCCTTCATTTTGACTCTCAACAAATCTAGCTCTTATAGTTCCTAAATAAGAATAATCAGGCATTTTACCATCACCATCTGGAGTGGTTTTTCTCGGAAAGTCTTTTGGGTCTAGTAAGATTTCCGAAACTATTGCAGGTTCTATTTCATAAAACTCTAGAGCTTCATCTACATTGTCTTTTACTATTGAGTAAACATCAGAATAGGTAGCAAAACCAGTATTATCAGTTTTTCTTACATAATTTTTTTTACTTTTAAAAAATGACATTAATTTTCAATCCTCTTCATATCTTCTTGTATATCATCTGAGTGGGTTTGTAAATCTGTAGCTGCATCTTCTATTGCACCCATAAGTTGTTCTTTTTCAGCATCCGATAAACCGAACTCATCTTCTGAACCACCCTTACTTTCAGCAGCTATAATTCTTTGCACAATTGCTGCCACTTTGACTAATTGGTCATCATTTTTTACATTGATTTCCAAATACTCTTTTAACATAGGAATTATTTGAACTGCTGTATCACCATCCTTAATAAACCCAACCACCTCTTTCATAAGAACCTCTAGTTGTGTTTTATTTGTTTTGGTATTTTCATATATATCCTTAAATAAATCAGATAATGACTTACCTTCAAATATTTCATAGTTGTTAGCCATAATATACTCCATTTTATTAAATTTGTTTAGATTTGTGGTTATATATAAATATTGTGATTTTTAACTTTTGATTAATATATATGATATTTATATATAGGGTG
>MDSV01052558.1_pt1 | contig 17436 bp, 15 predicted proteins | sample 810851 | NCBI WGS metagenome assembly MDSV01 (sample SAMN05326640, study PRJNA326480) | marine metagenome | isolation source: seawater | place: Atlantic Ocean: North East | collected 2012 | reverse complement strand
CCGTATTTAGCTTTAAATGGAAATTTTACTTTTAAATGAGAGGTATCTAGAGCAGAAGACACTTTCGAGCTTTTCGCTTGTTGTGTGCTCATTTTCCCTCCTTGTTAACGAACTACTTATTGAACTAAATTAAAAATATTTTGTATACTATTAATTTTTCAACTAAAAGGTTTAGACACCACATGTTGAATTAATCAATTATAAGGTGTTAAACAAATCAATTATAAGTTGATGTTTCATGAGAAACGGGAGATTATGAGGAATCTCCCGTTTTGTTAATTTAAGATGGCTTATTCTTCTTTAGAAACTTTTTCTTTTGACGATGGATTGCCTTCTAATTCTTTTGCAATCATGCCAGCTTTTTCTCTGACATACGCCTCTATCTCATTTGCTACTTTTGGATTTTTCTCTAAATACAATTTCGCATTTTCTTTACCTTGACCAATTTTCTCACCTTTGTAAGAGTACCAAGCGCCTGATTTCTCTAAAATTTCAGCTTTTGCACCAAGGTCAATTAGCTCTCCATTTTTACTTATTCCTTTACCGTACATTAAATCAAATTCTACTACTTTAAACGGAGGAGCTACTTTGTTTTTAATTACTTTAACTCTTGTCGTGTTACCAATTATTTGATCTTTGTCTTTAATTGCTCCAATTCTTCTTATATCCATCCTGACTGATGAATAGAATTTCAGAGCATTACCTCCTGAAGTTGTCTCAGGATTTCCAAACATTACACCTATTTTCATTCTAATTTGGTTTATAAAGACAACCATTGTATTAGATTTTGAGACAGAACCAGTAATTTTCCTTAAAGCTTGGCTCATTAGTCTAGACTGTAAGCCAACGTGGTGGTCTCCCATTTCTCCTTCAAGTTCTGCTTTTGGAGTTAATGCTGCAACAGAGTCAACTACTAGAACTGATATTGAACCTGATTTTATGAGCGTATCAGCTATTTCTAAAGCTTGTTCGCCAGTATCTGGTTGTGAAATTAATAACTCGTCAGTTTTTACACCTAATTTTTTTGCATACACTGGATCCATTGCGTGCTCAGCATCTACAAAAGCACATGTTCCACCTGCTTTTTGAGCTTCAGCTACAACTTGTAAAGCTAAAGTTGTTTTTCCTGAAGACTCAGGGCCATAAATCTCAATAATTCTTCCTTTTGGTAAACCGCCTATACCTAGTGCTAAATCCAAACTTAAAGATCCAGTAGAAATTGCTTCTACATCTAAAGCTTCTTGCTGACCCAATCTCATTACTGAGCCTTTACCAAAATTTTGGTCTATTTGGCTTATAGCTGCCTCTAGGGACTTCTTTTTTTCCTTAATTTCTTGCTCTTTTTTGTTATCTGCTTTTACTACTTTAAGACTGTTTTTATTCATTTTTTTATCCTTTTTTTTTTTCGAATCGTACTTATAAATGTACACATTTTGTTCTTTTGTGCAAGACATTTAATTCTAAGATCAAAAAACGTTAAAAATTAAGGATTTTGAACCTTTTCAAGAGAAAGCTGTCCAATAACTGACAGTAGTTTAAATTTTGATACCATAAAATCCCTTTTTGCCTTTGCATTAGCTATCCTTGCATTTAGTAAAAGGCTTCTGGACTGAATGACTTCTAAAGTGGTTCTTGTGTTTCCTGAGTCATATTCTAATGTAATTCCTTCATTAGCTATTTCTGCTGCCTTAACTTGAGCCTCAGTTGACTTTAAAACGCTTTGTGCTGATTGATATAGCGACCATGCATTTGCGGTATTTGTTTTGGTTTCGTTGGTTTTATCATCCAAAATTAATCCATTCTTATTTTTTGTAAATTTAGCTTTTTTTAAAGAAGAGAAATTTTTACCTCCCTTTAGCAATGGCCATGTAACTGTAGCTTTAACAGACTCTTTTTCAAGCTCATCAACTGTAGCGCTAAAATCATCATTAGAAGATCTAGAGTAGTTTAAAGAAGCTGAAGGAGAAAGCTTGGCTTTTTCGATACTTACATCTTTTTTCGAAATTTCATAATTTAACTTAGCAATAATAAGATCTGGGTTATTTTTTTCAGAAAGTTGAAGAGAATCGTTCAAATTTTTTGGAAGTAAAATATTGTATTTTAAATTTTCATCAATTTGATCAGGAACGCTAATTCTTGTTATTCTTTCAAAATTTGTCTTTGCGGTTAAAAGATCGTTTTCGGCAGCTATAAAATCTGCATAAGCACCTGCTAAAGAAGACTCTGATTGTGACAGGTCTGTTAAACTTATTTCTCCTTTTTGAGATCTTGCTTTGTCAGACTCGACTTGTCTTTCAAAGAGATCTACGTTATTTAAATTAAAATCTTTACTTTTTATTTTGTATTCTAAATCATAATAAGCCGTTGCTGTTTCTAATATAACTTCTTGTTCAATTTTCTTAAGCTGAAGACTTGCACGCTTTACTTCTAGTTTTGATTTTTTTACAGAATTGTAACCTTCAAAACCTTGAAAAATTTTTTGATCAACTGAAACAGATGTTGTTTCGGTTTCATTAGATATATCTGCTAGACTGTTACCTGATTGATCTGTTCGATTTGTGGACTCGCTACTATCAATACTTCCAGTAATCGTAACAGATGGCAAGAAATCGCTTTTTGAAATATTTATATTTTCTTTTATAGCTTTTAAATTTTCTCTTTCAGCTTTTAATTTTGGATTATTTTTATATGCTGATTCTATTAAAAATATTAAATCTGTAGCAGAAAATGCCGGTCTATAAGTTATAAGTAATATTATTAAAATTAAAAATACTTTCATTTTAGTTTATTTTCATTTTATCAAATTTGTGATTTTTATTGATATTTATAACAACATCTGCAAATTTCTTATGATCTTTAAGCATTTGTTTTGTAATCCTTTCGTAATGCATTATGAATTTTTTTATTTGCAAATTAGACATTACCTTTTTCCCCATACTAATTCTTTTTAATTTTTTTTCTTGTAAGAGTCTCCATTTATAAACAAATTTAAAACTAGGGACTTTTAAAAAAATTTGTTTGTCAATTAAATTAAAAATATTTTTATAATTTTTCTTTAATTGATTATTAACTGTTTTCCTCCAAATAGATTTTTTATCTTCTCTTTTTTCCAAAATATTAATTGGCCTTTTTATATTTTTTTCTTGATGGGCCGCTCCAACACACCACCCCTCAAAAATTATAATATCAGGTTTGGTTTTGATTTTTTTCCATTTTTTTTTTGGTAACCTGTCATCTATGGATTTGTCGAATTTTGGTAAATAAAATGATTTAAAATTTTTTTTTAACAATTTATAAAAAGTTTTTTTAAGTAAAGATATATCGTGCGTGCCAGGAACGCCTCTAGTTAAAAATAGACTATGAATATTTTTAGACATTTTTTTTCTTTGGTTTAGTGTTTTATAGAAATCATCTATAGAAAAGTAAACAACATTAAGTTTAAAATTGATCTTTAACAAAATTTCCAAAATCTGCACAATTGTTGTTTTTCCTGAGCCTTGTCCTCCTGATAACCCAATTATAACTGGTTTTTTTTTGGAATTGTGGACTTTATTAATAAAGTTGCATAAAGGAAAATAAAATTTGTTAAATTGTCCTAATTTATCATTGAAATTATTGCCTTGGATTTCTTGTGATTTAATAAATTTAAAATATTTTAATTTTGATTTAGAAAAATCAGAAAACTTTGATTTCATTTTTACTTTTTATCTAGAGGATGGTTTTGATTATCAGCTACGTTTACATTTTCTAATTTAAAACTGTCTACATCGTCTATACATCCAACATTAAAAGCTGTCATAGATGGATTAATTCTGGGGTTGTGATGAGTATAAATTCCGCAACTGGAGCAAAAATAATGTTTCGCTACTTTTGAATGAAATTGATAAAGCTTAAGCTTATCTTGGCCTTTAACAATTTTAAAATCTTCATTTTTCACCATTGACATAATCGCTCCCTTTCTTTTACAAATTGAGCAATTGCATCTAAGAACTTTTGAAAAATTACCAGTAACATTAACTTCTGCTTCTATTTCACCACAATGACAGGTTAGTTTTTTCATAAAAAAACTATAAACTATTTTAGCAATTCTTAGTATTACTTATCCACACTGTAACTATATATTGAACAGATGTTCACGTTTTGATTCACTTTTGATTCCAATTCAGACTCTAAATACAACCTGCTATTGAGTATAGGTTTTAGAGCTCTCTACATTATCCCCTGAATTGATGAGTTCTTTTTCATTTTCTCTAAATGAAACAGTAAAAACGATAAAATTAAATATGAACAAAATAGTAGAACTAATTATAAAAAGAGTTTCTTCGAAGGGCAAAAAAGAATTCATTTCTAAATACCACAGTATAAAGACGATTAAAATTGATCTTAAAAAAACTGTTTTCTTAAATACTGCGATAATTGCTAGTGAGTGAATTATTAAATTTAAAAAAGACATCTTCGATGGACCCACATATCTGGAACCTCTAAATGAATTTATTGTTTCAAGTTGAGGTAAGTGATGCTTAACTGAACCTGAGAAGCTACTCCATAAACTTTTTTGATTTGCTAAATTTTTTACATCATTTTTAGTTAAGCAGCTATAATTTCCAAAATTAATTTTTTTTCCTGTAAATATTAATGTTAAAATTTTATGAAATTCATATAAAGATTTAAAAAATATGCCCTCAGATCTTTTTACTCTTTTTGCTACAATTGATATATTTTTATGAATTAAAGCTTTTTCTACTAGTAATTTTATCTCTTCTGGCCTGTCTTCTCCGTCGCCATCCATTAAGATCAAACGATCAAAGTCTTCTTTTTGAGATAAATATCTTATTCCAAAAGCATTACATCTTGCATGTCCTTGATTTTTTTTTATATTAATTATTTCTAGTGAAGCTATTTTTGATGGCATCTCAATTTTTGGAAAATCAATTGTTGATGCGTCATTTATAACAACACAATGAAATTCAATTTTATCAATTTTATCAATTACAACATTTATTTCATTTAATAGTTTTTTTAAAGATTCCCAATCGTTGTATACTGGTATTAAAATTTTAATTTTTTTCATCTACTTCCAATCATACAAATACCTATAGGTTTTATTGTACCATAGATACCTGGACATATTTTTTTCAAAATATTTGGATTTCCAGTATAAATGATTCCTTGATCTGAATTTATATCATCGATTACGCTATCTAGTTTATTTAACCACTTAGGTCTTGATGGAAGATGATAAGATAAATTACCAGCTACCCACTCATCTCCCACAACAATAGCAATATTATTAGAGAAATTTTCACTCCATCTTGTTTGAACTAGATAAGAAATTTCTTTACCAGGATAGTCTGTTCTTTTATTCTTTTGTGAAATAGAAACGTAAGAGTATAATGATGGGGAAATTAAAAAAAATATACAAGCTGCAACTAAAGTTTTTTTAATTTTTTTTAAAGATATTTTTTCTTTAATAGCATAAATAAACAAAACTCCAAAAAATAAATAGAAAGGAGACATCCACATAGTTCTTATTTTTACTCCCATTATCATAGATGTCAAAAATACTCCGAGAATTGGGATTAAGTTTAAAAAAACAAGAAATAAAAATTTTTGATCTTTAAAGTTTTTTAAAAATTTAAATGTAGAAGGCAAAAACAAAAAAATTATTATAAAAGGAATTAACATTACAATTTGTTTGAAAAGAAAAATAAATGGTTGAAATAAATGAGGACTTAAAATAGTCCCATCCTTGTCTCCTGTCCTGTGCAAACCATATTTGATAGTCATAAAATCATTATCTATTAACCAAAAAAAATGAGGAGTTAAAATTAAAAGAAAAATTAAACAGGGAATAATGTATTTAAAATTAAATTTTTTACTTTTAATTATTTGGTAAATAAAAAAAATAACCACACCTATTATTAAGTATAAGAATAGGTAATGTGATAAAAAACCAAGTGCAGAAAATAATCCTAAAAAAGCCCAACTAGTTACATCGTTCTGTTTAAAGCTTTTCCAACAATAATAAACTACAAGCGCCCTAAAAGGAAGTTGGCATACGTAAACGTTAAACTCCGGCGTTGTGTAATTGTAAAATACAATTCCTTCTAAAATAAAAACAGAAATCAAACAATATAACTTGTTTTTGAAAAATTCTTCTGAAAGCTTCCATACTACTATAAAAGCGATAACTACAAATATTTGGCTTAGTAAATAGTATGCCCAATCTTGATTTCCAAAAATGCTAAACATAATCTCAACCATTAGAGCGCTTAGAGGAGGGTGTTTATTAAATCCCCAATCTAAATTAGTTCCCCAGGCCAAAGCTTCGATTGTGTCCAAAGGCAAATTTTGATTAGTAATTGAAGGTATCAATGTCCATAGAATCAAGTGGAAACAAAGAAATAGTATAAATAAATTTGTAATATTAGTTTTTTTTTCAATCATTTTATTTAAATTAATACAATTTAAAGACTATTGACACGTATAAAATCAGTCATATACTCCCCAACTTTAAAACATGCCGAAAAAATCTTCTAAAAAAACGTATATTCCTAACTCTAAAGAGAAATATATGTGTGCAAAACACAAAAAGTATTTTACAGAACAACTAATAAAATGGAAAAAAGATATAATCAAATCAAATAGTCTTGGCAATATTCTTAATTCCTCTGACGATAATCTGTCTTCATCCGACATAGTTGATCAAGCATCTTCTTATACTGATAAGACTGTCGAGATGAGATCTTTGGCTAGAAGTAGAAAGCTTATAGAAAAAATAGATGCTGCCCTAAAACGCCTTAAAGAGGGAACTTATGGTTTCTGTGAAGAAACTTCTGAACCGATTGGACTTAAGAGACTTATAGCAAGACCTATTGCAACTCTTTCTATTGAAGCTCAAGAAAAACATGAAAAAGAAGAAAAGATTTACGTATCGGATTAAACTTTAGGAACTTCTTCTCCTTTTTTAAGAATATCATAACCATTGATTACTGCTTTTCTTATTGAAATCTCTTTATACCATCTAGTTAAATTTTGAAAATTTTTTAAACCTATGTCATGCCATTCATGCCTTGCTAGCCAGGGAAAGGTTGCGATGTCAGCAATTGTATAGTCTTCGCCAGCTAAAAACCTGCTTTGACTTAATCTTTCATCAAGGTCTTTGTAGATCGTTCTCGCAATTTTAAAATATCTATCTTCTCCAAATTTGCTTTTTCCTGGATTGTAATGGTGAAATTGATGATGTTGACCTAACATCGGTCCTACATATGCCATTTGCCCCATTAACCATTGATTTACTAAATGCTTTTTATTTTTTGGATAAAATTTTCCACTTTTTTCACCCAAGTACATTAGTATTGCTCCGGACTCAAACAGAGAGATTTTTTCATCGTGATCGATTATTACTGGAATTTTACTAAAAGGACTAATTTTTCTGAACTCAGGTTTAAACTGCTCTTCTTTATTGATATTTATTTTTGTTATTTTGTAATCATAATCAATTTCTTCAAGCATAATTGTAATTTTTTTACCATTTGGGGTATTAGAAGTTAAAACTTCAATCATTTTTTATACCAAGTCGCTTCTGAATATCTTTTGAAGACGTACTAAATTGAAATTTGAATTTTTCATTGGGTCTCGCTCTTTTAAAACATTCAACTGAAGCTAGGGCAGCTTCATGAAAGCCTGAGAGAATAAGCTTTAATTTTCCAGGATAGTTACATATATCTCCTATAGCAAAAATCCCTGGTTTATTAGTTTGAAAATTCTCTGTGTTAACATTAATAGTTTTTTTTGTCATATTAAGACCCCATTCCGCTATTGGTCCAAGCTGCATAATTAAACCAAAAAAACCAAGAACTATGTCTGTCTCAATTTTTTCAATTTTTCCATCCTCATTTTTAATATCTATTGATTTTAAGGTGTCTCCTTGATTTGCCGAATTGATTTGAAATGGTGTTTTTATTACAATCTTACCAGTTTTCTTAAGTTGTTCTAACTGACTTAAAGTATGTGGAGCACCTCTAAATTCATTTCTTCTGTGAATTAATGTCACTTTAGAAATTTTAGAAAATTCTAGTGCCCAATCTAAAGCTGAGTCTCCTCCCCCAAAAATTGAAATTTTTCTGTTTTTAAATAACTCTTTATTGTTTATTGAATAGAAAACACTTTTACCTTCAAATTTTTCTAAATCTTTAATAGGAAGTTTTCTCGGTTCAAATGAACCTACTCCACCAGCAATAATAATATTGGGGGATAAAAAATTTTTATTTTTATTAGTTTTTATTAACCAGTTACCTTTTTCTTCTTTAATTTCTTGGACTCTCTCATTAAAATGAAAATTTGTTTTAAAAGGTTTTATTTGTCTTAAAAGTTCATCAGTTAAAGATTTACCACTACATTCTGGTACAGCTGGTATATCATAAATAGGCTTATCAGGATAAAGTTCAATACATTGGCCACCGGGTTTATCAAGATTATCAATTACATTAGCTGTTAAACCTTTTATTCCCAGTTGATGAACTGCAAAAAGTCCTACGGGGCCTGCGCCAATAATTATTACATCAGTTTTAATCATTAAGTTTGTTTTTCCGGTGTTGTAACAACTAAACCATCTAATTCATCCGATACAATTAATTGACAACTAAGCCTGCTATTTTTTTTTGGTTCATATGCCATGTCAAGCATGTCTTGTTCTCCTTCTTCGGATTTGCTTAATTTGTTAAACCATTTTTCATCAACATAAACATGGCAAGTCGCGCACGCCATTGAGCCACCACAGTCTGCATCAATTCCTGGTACATTGTTTTGAATAGCTCCTTCCATAACTGATAATCCATTCTCTACCTCAATTATTTTTTTTTCTCCTGAATGATGGATGTAAGTAATTTTAGCCATAATTACAATATAAGAGTAAAAAAAAATAGGGCAAGTGGTTAAACTCGCCCTATTTTATATAAGTTAGTTCAGTTATTATCTTGAAGCTAATCTAGTGTTAGACATTGCAGCTGCCCAAATTACAAGACCAAAAGCGATCTTATTTATAAAGTCAGCTAAATTGTAAATAATGTTTAATGCATCAGCATCAACACCACCAGTTAGATAGCCTAATATGTATCCCAAAGGATAAATAGCCCAACCAACTGTTACAATTACTCTCATAGCACTGAAAGCAGTCGACATTGCTTTGTTTCCGCCTCTAGATGCTAATTGACCTGCTTCACCAGAGAATATTTCAAATAGAATGTATATCCATCCAGCCATTCCAATTACAAATCCTACGAATGGTTGAATATAACCAGCTTCACCTAAGTATCCACCGATTAACATTACTAAAGAACCAATTAATAGTTTCCAAAATATTGAACTTGGCACTTTTTTAACAGCAGCCAAAATCAAATAGAATTCTATCATTTGAAGGGGAACAGTGATTAACCAATCAATGTATCTGTATACAGTTGGTGTATCGCCAGTTGTTACCCAAACTTCTCTCATGTACATGTAGTGAACAAATGCAACACCAGTAACCAATCCAGCTACTGTTATCGATGTTCTCCAAGATGCAGCTACAGTTCCTCTTTCAGCGAAAAAGAATACTGTACATGCAATCATACCCATTGATACAAGCCAAAATGAAATTCCTACGAAATCATTAGTTTGTAGCATGGCAGTCGCAGCATTAGCTGAGCTTGTGATACCTAAAAAGGCAACAGCTGCTAAAGCTATCAGACTTAATTTTCTCATGAAAACCTCCCTCGTTGTTAGTTTTCTTTTATAGTTTAAATTTAAACTACCCAGTTTATGAATCGCGGTTCAAAACTGAATAAGTGATCAGAACCTTAATAAAAAAGGGTGTGACAGTGAAGCCTTTTTTTAACAAAAAAGTGTTGTTTTTATTGACTTTTTTATTTTTTTTTGGGGATAATAGGCAAATAGTGTAAATAATGTAGTAATTTCAAGGGGGGTGATTTGGGCAGGAAATACAAAGAAATTTATGATTCGTCAATCAATAACAAAGAAGAATTTTGGAAAGATATATCTAATGATATTTTTTGGTACAAAAAACCCACAAAAATTTTAAATTCAAAAAATCCTCCCTTTTATAAATGGTACGAAGATGGCATAACAAACACTTGTTACAATGCTTTAGACTACCATGTCGATAAAGGCAGAGGAAAGAAGACAGCTATAATTTACGATAGTCCAATCACAGGAGTAAAAAAAAAATTTACTTTCGATGAGTTAAAAGAAAAAGTCTCACTTTTTGCTGGAGCTTTAAAAAAACAAGGTGTCAACAAAGGTGATAGAATAATTATCTATATGCCAATGATACCCGAGGCTGTGATTGCAATGTTGGCATGTGGAAGAATAGGAGCAGTACACTCAGTAGTTTTTGGAGGGTTCGCTGCTAACGAATTAGCAAGTAGGATTGACGATTCTAAAGCTAAATTAATTATTTCTGCTTCCTGCGGGTATGAACCTGGAAGAACAGTTTATTACAAACCGTTAGTAAACAAAGCACTTGAACTTGCTAATCACAAACCTAATAAATGTATAATTTTTCAAAGAGAAAAAGATAAGGCTGAATTAAATCCAACTACTGATATTACATGGGATGAGGTGCTTAAGGGTGTTAAACCAGTTGATTGCGAAAAAATGAATGCGAACGATTATGCTTATATACTTTATACTTCAGGAACGACAGGTTTACCTAAAGGTATTGTAAGAGATATTGGTGGACACATCGTTGCATTGAAATGGACAATGAAAAATATATATAACATTGACCAAGACGATGTTTGGTGGTCTGCAAGCGACATAGGATGGATTGTAGGGCACTCTTATATAGTTTACGCTCCACTTTTTTATGGCTGTACAACTGTTTTGTTTGAAGGAAAACCAGTAGGAACTCCTGATGCAGGTGTTTTCTGGAGAATTATATCTGAACATAAAATAAAATCCCTTTTTACTGCACCAACGGCTATTAGAGCAATTAAAAAAGAAGATCCAAATGGTGATTTTTTCAAAAAATATGATCTAAGTAAATTTGAAAAGCTATTTCTAGCTGGTGAAAGGGCTGATCCAGATACTATTAAATGGTTTGAAAAATTATCGGGCTCTCCGGTAATCGATCATTGGTGGCAAACTGAAACAAGTTGGGCAATCACATCTAATTGCACTGGTATAGAATCTTTTCCAGTTAAATATGGCTCAGCGTTCAAACCCGTACCTGGTTATGATTTAAAGGTATTAAATTCCGAAGGTAAGGAAGTTGGTCCAGGAAAAATGGGTGATATAGTTGTAAAACTTCCACTTCCTCCAGGAACATTTCCAACACTTTGGGGTGCGGATAAAAGATATAAAGAAAATTATATGTCTACTTACCCAGGCTACTATCTAACTTATGACGCAGGACACATAGATGAAGATGGTTATGTTTGGATAATGTCCAGAACAGATGATATTATTAACGTAGCTGGGCACAGACTATCAACTGGGGCTATTGAAGAAGTTCTGGCGGAGCATAAGGATGTAGCTGAATGTGCTGTACTTGGTATAGCAGACAAATTAAAAGGACAAATTCCAATAGGTCTACTTGCTCTAAAGGCTGGTGTAATAAAAGATAAAAAAGAGATAATTTCAGAGTGTGTAAAAATGGTGCGAGAAAAAGTTGGCCCTGTAGCAGCTTTTAAAATTGCAATTATTGTAAAAAGACTGCCTAAAACAAGGTCTGGTAAAATATTAAGGGGAACTGTGAGAAAAATTGCTGATAATGAACCTTACAAAATGCCAGCTACTATCGATGATCCGGCAATTTTAGATGAAATTAAGCAAGATCTAAAAGATAATAATATCTTAAAAGTCTAAGGGTTGTCCTTGTGCTTTTGAAATTATCTTTCCTTCCGACATTACTATATTGCCATTAACTATAGTTGCTACGGGAAATCCTTTAACTTTGTAATTATTGAAAGGTGTCCATCCACACTTACTAGCCATCATTTCGTCTTTGATTGTTTGGTCTTTTTTCATATCAACAATCGTTAGATCAGCATCAAAATTTTCTTTAATAAAACCTTTGTTTTTTATTCCGAAAATTCTGCAAGGATTTTCGCACATAAGTTTAATAAGTTGTTCAAGTGTAAGTCTGCCGTTATTTACATGATCTAACATGACAGGAAAGATAGTTTGCACCCCTGGCATTCCGGAAGGAGACTCTGGGTATTCTTTTTTTTTATTTTTTTTTGTATGTGGTGCGTGATCAGAGCCTAATACATCTACAATGTTATTTTTTATTGCAGTCCACAGCCTATCATAGTGATCTTTTGTTCTTAAAGGAGGATTCATTTGAGCATAAGTTCCTAATTTATTGTAGCAATCTGGAGCGTACAAAGTTAAGTGTTGAGGGGTTGTTTCAAAAGTTACATTTTTTTTATGCATTGCTAGAAAATCTACTTCTTCTTTTGTTGTTACATGTAAAACATGGATTTTTTTATTATATCGTTCAGCAATTTTAACAACTCTACGAGTTGAAGACATAGCGGACTCGGTGTTTCTCCATTCTGGATGCGAATGAACATTTCCTTTTTTTATAAATTTTTTTCTTAAATTTAATATTTCTTCGTCCTCAGAATGAATTGAGACTATTCTGTCACTATTTGAAATTACTTTTTCAATATCAGCTTCCTTGTCAACTAATAAATTTCCTGTTGACGAGCCTGCAAAAAGTTTAACACCACAACAACCTTTTAAGTTTTTTAGTTTAGATAATTGATTAGTATTTTCTGGAGTTGCACCAAAATAAAATGCATAATTGCTAAACATTCTATTTTTTGCCAATTGAAGTTTTTTTTCGAATTCAACTAAATTTGAAGTTGGTGGATTAGTATTTGGCATTTCAAATACCGAGGTAACACCGCCAAGCACTGCGGCTCTGCTTCCACTTTCTAAGTCTTCGGCATCAGTAGATCCTGGTTCTCTAAAATGCACTTGCGTGTCAATGATACCTGGTAAAATAATTTTATTTGTTGCATCAAAAACTTTGGAACTATTCAGACTAATTGAACCAATTTTTTTAATTTTATCATTTAAAAGAGCTATATCAGTTTTTTGAAGTTTGCCATCTATATAGCAGAAGCCATTTTTGATAATGAGACTATAATTGTCAGGCATAATTTACTATTTACAGTATACAGTATAAACTGCAAATATGGAAAAAGATCAAATATTTATTTTAGAGGACCGAGGTGTTCTTTTTATTACAGGGAAGGATACTGAGAATTTTTTACAGAATATAGTTACTAATGACATCACTAAAGTTTCAGAAAATTTTAGTTGTTTTGCTTCGTTGTTGTCGCCTCAAGGTAAATATTTGTTTGATTTTATAATTATTAAGCACAAAACAGGTTTTTTAATAGATTGTGAAAAAAAACAAGCTGATAAACTATTAGAAAGATTAAATTTCTATAAGTTACAATCCCAAATAGAAGTTCTTAACTTAAGTAACGAATTTGTGGTTGCTGTTTTAAGTAAAGAAAAATTTTTAACGCTAAACGGCGCAAAAGATATGGAAGGTAAAACTTTAAAATTTTTAGACAGTCCAATTTTTCTAGATCCTAGAACAACATTTTTGGGAGGAAGATTGATTATTAATTTAGAAAAGTTAGATAAATCAGTTAGTAGTCTTCAACTAAAATCTGAAGATCCTAAAAATTATTACAAACTAAGCCATAAACTTGGTGTTCCTCAAATAAACACTGAAAGACTTCAAGATAAGATTTTTGGAATTGAGTGTAATTTTGAAGAATTAAATGGAATTGATTTCAAAAAAGGTTGTTATGTTGGGCAAGAAAATACCTCTAGAATGAAATTAAGAAAAAAAGTCAGAAGAAGACTTGTTCCAATAAATAAAAATGAAAAAATTAATATTGATAGTGAGATATCATTTAATGGTAAAAAAGTAGGTAAAGTTCTTATAGATACACCCTTCCCTTTCGCTTTAATAAAATTATTCGACCCTGACTTTTCGGAATTTTCAAGTCAAGAGTTGTTGGCCGACAATCAAAAGATCAAACTTATAAAACCTTCATTTTTAAGCTCTTAGTAATCATCTATACATAGCTTTATTTTTTAGATATAGGAGTCTCGATGAGTAGTCAAAAGTCAGATATTCAAATAGCAAGAGCAGCAAAAATAAAGCCTATAAAAGATATTTTAAAAAAAATTAAAATTCCTGATAACCATCTTGCTTTTAGCCCAATGGGGCGTCATATAGCGAAATTAAATTTGAACTATATTTCTTCCTTAAAAGAAAAAAAAAGTAATTTAATTCTAGTAACTGCGATTACACCAACTCCTGCGGGTGAAGGAAAAACTACTACTTCTGTAGGTTTAAATGACGGTTTAAATAAAATTGGTAAACAATCTATTGTTTGCTTAAGGGAGCCTAGTTTAGGTCCTTCTTTTGGAATGAAAGGAGGAGCAGCAGGTGGGGGTTACGCTCAAGTTATACCTATGGAGCAAATTAATTTACATTTCACTGGAGACTTTCATGCAATTACTTCTGCACATAATTTACTTTCTGCTTTAATTGATAATCACATCTATTGGGGTAACGAATTAAATATAGATCCAAAAAATATTACTTGGAAAAGGGTTGTTGATTTAAACGATAGGGCCTTAAGGTCTATTAAGATTAATCTTGGTAAATTAAAGAATAATATTCCAAGAGATGATGGTTATGATATTACAGTAGCTTCTGAAGTAATGGCTATATTTTGTTTATCAAATAATTTGCAAGATCTAGAAAAAAAAATTGGGAATATTACAGTAGCTTATTCAAAAGAAAATAAACCCATATATGCAAGAGATCTTAAAGCACAAGGTCCAATGACGGTTTTGCTTAAAGATGCAATTAGACCGAATGCAGTTCAAACTCTTGAAAATAATCCAGCAATTATTCATGGTGGACCTTTTGCCAATATAGCTCACGGGTGCAACTCTATTCTAGCAACAAAGACTGCACTAAAATTATCAGATTATGTTATAACTGAAGCTGGTTTTGGCGCTGATCTTGGAGCTGAAAAATTTTTAAATATCAAATGTCGTGAAGCTGGTATTCAACCAGATTGTGTTGTCATCGTGGCTACAATTCGAGCCCTTAAAATGCACGGTGGTGTTGATAAAAATAATTTAAAGAAAGAAAATTTAGAAGCTTTAAAAAAAGGATTACCAAATCTTGAAAGGCATATAAAAAATATTAAAAAATTTGGCTTAGAAATAATAGTTGCGATAAATCATTTTACTTCTGACACAGATAAAGAAATTGAAATTATCAAAAAATTTTGTTCTTCTTTGTCAGTTAAAGTGAGTTTATGCACTCATTGGTCTAAAGGAGGAAAGGGCGCAATTGATCTAGCAAATAATGTAGTTAAAATTTGTAAAAATAATAAAAAAGGAAATTTTAAACATCTTTATTCTAATGAAACGCCTATTTTAAAGAAAATTGAAACTATTGCAAAAGAGCTTTATGGAGCAGATAAAGTTGAATTTAATGATGAGGCTAAGAAGAAAATTACAGAAATAGAAAAAGCAGGATTTAAAAAATTTCCCGTTTGTATTGCTAAAACTCAATATAGTTTTTCAATAGACCCAAAATTGAAAGGGGCCCCTTCAGGCCATACTTTACAAGTAAGAGAAGTTATTCTTTCATCAGGAGCTAAATTTATTGTTGTGATATGTGGTTCAATAATGACAATGCCTGGATTGCCGAAAGAGCCAGCTTCCAATAATATAAAGTTGAATAACAAAGAAGAAATCGAGGGTCTTTTCTAATTTTTCAACTCTATTTTTTCCAATTTATCTAAAACCACTCTAAGTATTTTTTCGTTTCCTGCTTTTGATAGGTGATTATTATCAACATAGAATATCTCATCATTGTCATGCAAAAGACACCTATTTTTTATTTCTGTGTCACAAAACATTTCGTGAGGAAAAATTTTGTACAAATTTTTATGTTTTAAGCTATTCAAAACACTATGACTATTTTCTGCATAATTAAGAAAATTACTATAAGAAGTTGTTAAAGGTTTTGATTTTAAAATATCTGTAAAATCTTCTTTATTCCACATATACAAATCAAATAATTTTTTTGTTACATCAAACCCTACTGGGGGTACTGGATAAATAAGAATTACATCAACATTGTTATCAAGCAGTTCTTCAATAGATTTCTTAACGGCTTCTTTAGCTGTTAACTTTCCTTTTCCTTTCAAAAACCACCATTCTCTTTGCTCTCTACCGCCTTCTCCATTGTCATACCTTTCGCCTGATAAATACATGGGCAACCTTCCGCCGATAATGGCTATGGGTTTTTTACCAGATAACATTGCTTTTTTTCTATCTTCCTGCGTTTTTTTATTACAATAATTTTCTACTTTTAAAGAATACTTTTGAACTTTATCAAAACCAAAAATATAATAACAACCAATGCTATTTAAATCATGAAAATTAAATCTTGAAATTATCTCTTCGTTTTGTCCTAGTACTTTTTTAAGCTGATCCATATGACTATCCCCGACGATGAAAAGGTCCCTCTTGCTATTATCAAGTGTTTGTTTTTCAAATTTTTTATTTTTATTATTAGGATCTTTTTCAAAAATAATATTGTTAATAATTTTAGGATAGTTTTTATTTTTTTGAAAACCGTTTTGAGAAATTACAGTCAAATTAATTAATAATAATGTAATAGAAGCAAACAATAATGTTTTTAAATTGTAAAATTTATTTAATTTTGATTTGGATCTAAAAGGTTTTTCAATAAGGAAATAAGATCCAATTGAAAGTGCAAAAGTAGAAATAATTAAAAGTAATAAGTTAATGCTGTTAAATAAAACAAATATTGGATAATGCCAAAGATATAACGAGTATGAAATCAGTCCTGTTCCTACAAAAATCTTACTTGAAAGAAGATTTGTGATTAAACAGTTTTTCTGTGAGTACCAAATAATTAAGCAAACTCCTATGACTGGTATCAGTGTAGTTATTGAGGGTAAAAACATTCTATCATTAAACGAAACGAAAGAATAAATTATTAAAGCAATCCCTATTAAAGGAAATAAAATGGTAAACTTTTTTTCACTTTTTCGTCCATATTTTATCTCAAAATTAGCAAGCAAGCTTCCAGCTAGAAGTTCCCAGCCTCTTGTAGGAAGTGAATAAAAGTTAATAGATGCATGTGTCTGGCTTAAAAAGTCTGCAGCAAACAAGCTTATAAAAAATCCAAAAAATAAAATTGAAGTAGTATATTTTTCCAAAAATTTAATTATAAAAATAAGACAAATTGGAAAAACAATATAGAATTGCTCTTCTACAGAAAGTGACCATGTGTGAAGAAAAGGTTGAAATTGTATAGTTTGAAGTTGATCATACCCAATTCCT